>JAEEGJ010004256.1_pt1 | contig 49501 bp, 45 predicted proteins | sample 8958761 | NCBI WGS metagenome assembly JAEEGJ01 (sample SAMN16246546, study PRJNA631951) | gut metagenome | biome: gut microbiome; feature: rumen; material: RS-attached | host: Bos | place: Iran: Karaj | collected 2018-10
ACCATAGTAATAATCCCAGTAAGAAGCGACTTTCTGGTCCTTGCTGCCGGTCTGGTAGAGATAGTTGAAATTCAGATATGCCGGATTCAGATCAGGAAGGCGCATGTTATAGAACAGATACACGGCGTCACCCTCGGCCGGCGTTAAAGCGATAGGGTTTCTGTCTCCATCGTCATAGTAGAACTTCAGCGCACCGCTGAGCGTAGCTTCCGAGGGATTGGAACCTGGCGTAACAGTCATGGAGACGCATTTTCTCTCGGCGGGATCATAGGCGATGGCATAGACGCCGTCATGCTCGATCACCATATATACTTCGTCCGTTTCTGCGAACGTGGTCCTGGCTTTTTTTTCGCCGATGGTCACGGCGCGAGTCTGTGCACCATTATCGAAGGATGCAGGAAGGGTGATACGGCAGACGGGAGCCTCTTTCACGATCGTTTTCTGACCCAGGAGATCGTCGACAGAGCAGGCTGTGAGGCTGCCCAGTGCAAGGGCTGCAGTTATGAATGTAGCAACCAGGCTATTGATAAGATTTCTTTTCATTGTGCTCCTGTTTTAGGTTCATAACTTTAGGTTTACCACTCCTCGGGGTCGTAGTCTGGTTTACTGGCCACCAGCAACTGTGGTGTCTGTCTCATTTCGTACTCCCGCATTGCAGGCTTCACGTACTTAGGCTTCTCTTCTCTTGTTTTCATTGTTTAAGTTTATGTTGAATTTGGCCACAAAGATAAACAAAAAAATTGAACTTACCAAACATTAGCGCGGATATTTTTTTAGGCGCGGATTACACGGCTTTTAAAAAAAAACGCGGCTTTTTTATTTTGGCACGGATTACGCGAATTTCACGAATTATTTTAAAGGCGGCGGCGTTTATTGGGCGCGGATTTACGCGCGGATAATTTTTAGGCACGGATTAACACGGCTTTTTAAAAAAAGACGCGGCTTCTTATTTTGGCACGGATTACACGGATTACACGGATTTTGAGGCGGAACGGCCTTAGTTGCAATGCTAAAAGCCGTGTCTTAATTATATTAAGCCGTGTTAATCCGTGCCTAAAAAAAAATAATCCGTGTTAATCCGTGTAATCCGTGCCTAAAAATTTCACCCGCGTTCGCTCGGCTTGCCGCTTGGCTCGTCCAAGAATCCGTGAAATCCGTGCCTAAAAAAATTATCGGCTGCCGATGTAGAGGAACACCATTCCGAGGAGTACCAGCGCGAGATCGACCGCCTTAGCCTTCAGGTTGCGCTCATGGAAGAACCAGGCGCCAAACAAGAAGCTCACGATCACACTGCCGCGACGAATCATCGACACGATGGAAATCATGGCCTCAGGCAACGACAGCGAGTAGAAATACATGAAATCGGCCGTCGACAGGAACACGCTCACGCCCAGAATAGACCACGACCAGTGGAACGGCGTCGTATCCTTGTGCTTAGGCCACCACAGCAGCATCAGCATAACACCCATCATGGCACACTGGTAGATGTTATACCACGACTGCACCATCATGCGGTCGAGCCCCACGCCGCCGTTCTCCACAGGCGCCATCAGGAACTTGTCGTAGAGACCGCTCACGGCGCCCAGCATCGCTGCACCCACAATCATGTATATCCAGTGGTCGTGCTTGAAGTCTATCCCCTCTTTCTTACCGCTGCGGCTCAGCATCAGAAACGATATCACCGCCAGCATCACACCGACCCACTGCCACAGGTTCAGTCGCTCACCGAAGAAGAGCAGTGCGCCCACGAGCACCATCACCGGCCGCGTGGCGTTGATAGGTCCCACGATGGTGAGCGGAAGGTGCTTCATGCCGAAGTAACCCAGTATCCAGCTCGACAGCACGATGAGTGCCTTCAGCACGATGTACTTGTGCATCTCCCATCCCCCGCTGGCCGTGTGGAAAAGGGTATCGTCGAGCACCGTCGTCGTACCGCTCAGCACGATAAACGGCAGGAAAATCAAACTCGAGAAGAGGGTGTTCAGAAACAGTACGGGAATCACCGCGTTGTCTCTCAATGCATGTTTCTTAAACGAATCGTAGCAGCCCAGCATAGCTGCCGACATAAATGCTAATATCAGCCACATATCCTAATAAACAATCTTTTCCAAAAACAGCGCGTTGCCAGGCATGCTCTCACCGGCATCCGAACGCTTCTTGCCCTCGATCACCTTCCTGAAGTCGCTGAGCGAGAGCTTACCGCGACCCACATCGACCAGCGTGCCCACCACGGCGCGCACCATGTTGCGCAGAAAGCGGTTGGCCGTGATCTCGAAATACCACGTCGTGGGCGATGTCTGTATCCACTCGGCCTTCGTCACGTTGCAGAGCGTGGTCTTCACGTCGGCCCCGGCCTTACAGAAGGCTCCGAAGTCCTCATATTCCGTCAGAATCCTGCCCGCCTCGTTCATCCTGTCGAAGTCGAGCTCATAGTGCATCTCGCAGCTGTAGGCTCGCTCAAACGGGCTCTTCCGTGTGTGGATGTAATAGTGATACGTCCGCCACTTAGCCGAGAACCTGGCGTGCATCTCGTCGCTCACGGGCTCTGCCTTCTCTACGGCGATGTCCTGTGGCAGCAGACGGTTCAGCTTGTACACCAGCTGTTCGCAGTTGATGCCCTCCTCGGCCTCGAACCTCGCCTCGGTGTCGAAGTGTGCCACCATCATGCGGGCGTGCACTCCCGCATCGGTGCGCCCTGCTCCCGTCACGCTGATCTCCTCGCGGAGAAGCGTAGAGAGCGCCCATTGCAGCTTTTCCTGCACCGACACCCCGTTGGGCTGTATCTGCCAACCGTGGTAGTTGGTTCCGTCATAAGTGAAAGTGATGAAGTATCTCATAGACTGTGCAAAGGTACGAAAAAAAATCGAGACTACCAAATTTTTAGCCAGCTAAAATCTTAAAATTCCGCACTTTTCAGAAATTTCTTTTTTTACGTGTTGCAGTGTTGCAGTGTTGCAGTTGTTCTGAAGGCTTCCGCGCCTTAAAAAAAAGGTCTATATATTTATATATATATAATATATATAATATATAGAATTCTCTTTCCACTTTTTACGCTACTCAATCCTAACTGCAACACTGCAACAACTGCAACAAATCAACAGGTTTCAGGGTTAGAGACAGTCAGCATAAGACTGTATGACAGCGACTTAGGCTTTATATGGAGCGGAGTGAGGTTTTCGATAAAAGAAAGTCCCCCTCCGCCTGAGGGGGACCGAAAGCGTCCGCAGACGCCCGAAAAACGCTTCGAATTGTTCTATAATACGTATTCGGCTGTGACACCGAACTTCATCATATTGCCTTTACCTGAAGATTCCAGCGACTTAAACAGGTCGGCATGCAGTCGGGCCGCATGCTTGCCCAGTGCCATCTCTACGCCGCCGCCGATATAAGCACCGAAGTGGTTTGTCTGTTCCCAGTCCTTGTCGACGATCTTTTTCGACATATAATAGCGCTCCTCCTTATTGCCGAGATGCAGCACATAAAAGCCTCCGACACGGATGAGAGGAACGATCTTGCCCTTGCCGTAGCGCTTAAGCAGACCTATCGAGCCCATACAGCGGGCCTTCTTATATATCGTGTACGACGACTCATGTCCGCCGCGCACCATCGTGTGATGCTTGAAGCTGGCCTGGGGCGAGTAGACGACACACAGTTCCAGGGCACCGCCCTTCGTCACGCGCTCCAGCTCGGTCTCGAAGCCCAGACCCGCCTCGAAAGTGCTGCCCGAGTAGTTCTCGTCCTCCAGCGTCTGGTAGGCGGTACGCTCGTGCGTATAGTACGAATAGCCCGCAATCGCCTTGAAATGGTTCTTCGGTCCATCCGACTTCTCGTTATACTCATACACCATACACGAACTGCCGTCGGTACACACGTCCTTGTGGTAGTCGCGCACGGCGTTCACGAGCTGTTTCCTCGACACATCGTCGCCCTTAATCTCCTCGGCAGCCTTCCACGAGTCCTTCAGCAGTAGCTTGACCTTTCCGTACTGTTCACGCTGCTCCTCCACCCTGCTGCCCTGCTCATGGATCGACGCTGAGGTGAAGAACGCACGCTTGGTGAGCTGCGCCATCTCGCCGTCCTCTCTCTCAAAGAAGAAGTACTCGTCCTGATTATAGGCGACGCAATACAGGTTCATCATGCCCTGAACCATGAACTCGGCGAAGTAGAGCTCGGGCGTACCCGTCACATTCAGTCGACGGGTCACGAAGTACTTCCCCCCGTTGTCGAACCTGAATCCCTCGATGTCGCCGGGCTTGTAGGTCTCGCCCTTCGTCTCCCCGGCAGCCCAGAAGTCGCACTGCTTCGCCAGTCGCTCGTTTGTACGGAAATCGATGACGCCCCTGATGGTATCGCCATTGTTCGTGATAACAAAACCCGGTTTCGGGTTCACCTGTGCACACAACTGCATGGACATCAGCGTCCACGACAGCAAGAAAACAATCTTTTTCTTCATCGTATTACACTACTTTTTTTGATTAATGATAATTAAGTTTACTATGGCCGATTAATTCAGCAAATAAAATTCTAGGCGCAAAGGTATGAAATATTCCGCAGACGACCAAGAAAAGGGCACGAAAAAAGTTTTTCAGAAAAAAAATAATTTTCTTTGAAAATTATCTTCATTTTTTCTTGCATATCTCAAATATTTTTCGTACCTTTGCACACGTAGACAAATAACCATCAGAATCAAAGAAAGTGAAGAAGATTATCATGACAATCATGGCAGCCGTAGCGACTATGGCATGCATGGCACAGACTGGCACATGGTCGGGCGACCTGAGTGTGCAGGGTATGGAACTGCAGCTGGTGTTCCGCATCGGTGAAAGCGAAGGAACCATCGACTCGCCCGCACAAGGGGCACGAGGCATCAAGCTCACCGTGGAGCGCCCGACAGGAGACAGTATCGTGATGAAGATCCCGACCATCAACGGTCAGTACCAGGGACGACTCGCAGGCGACGAGATCACGGGCACCTTCACCCAGCACGGCACAACGTTTCCCCTCACGCTGAAGCCCGGCGAGAAGATAGCCAACCGCCCGCAGACGCCCAAGCCGCCCTACCCGTACGCCACGGAGGAGGTAGAGTTCAAGAACGGCGACGCCATACTGAGAGGTACGCTCACGCTGCCTGAGGGCTGCAACAGGAAGACCCCCGTGCTGCTCATGGTGACGGGCAGCGGATTCCAGAACCGCGACGAGGAGATACTCGAGCACAAGCCCTTTGCGGTGATAGCCGACGCACTGGCCCGACAGGGCATAGCCACCCTGCGCTATGACGACCGCGGATTCGGGGAGTCGAAGGGTAACACGGCGACCTGTACGACGGAGGACCTGAAGAACGACGCTGCCGCAGGCATCGACCTGCTGCGCGAACGGTTCGAGAGCGTAGGCGTGATAGGCCACAGCGAGGGCGGCACCATCGGACTGATGCTGGCCTCGGAGGGAAAGACCGACTTCGTGGTGAGTCTGGCAGGAATGGTGATCTCGGGCAAGGAGACACTGGTGTGGCAGAACCGCACGATGCTGCCCTACGAAGGCTTCTCAGAGGCTGAGGTCGAGGCATATTGCGAGATACTGAATGAAGCGTTCGACGCCCGCGTCGCAGGACAGAACGTGCCGTCGATAGACAACCGCGACCTGCCCGCAATGCTGAAACAGGACTACAAGAATACGATGCTGCAACTGATGTATCCCTATCTGAGATATTTCATGACGCTCGACGCGAGGAAGTTCATCGGTAACATCACGTGTCCCGTGCTGGCACTGAACGGCACCAAGGACATGCAGGTGGAGTACAAGGCCAACCTCGAGGCACTGCGCAGCGGACTGCCTTCGGCCAAGACCGTAGCGGTAGAGGGCTTGAACCACATGTTCCAGCACTGTCAGACGGGACTGACCAAAGAGTATCAGCAGATTGAAGAGACCTTCGCCCCCGAGGTGCTCGAAACCATCATTAACTGGATCAGGAACGAACGATGATTTTCTATTTCTCAGGCACAGGAAACACGAGATGGGCGGCAACGCAGATTGCGGAGGCCGTGGGCGACGAACTGCTGTTCATCCCCGAACTGATCAGTAAGAACAGCTATGAGTTCTCCCTACAGTCAGGCGAGCGGATAGGATTCTGCTTTCCGACGCACGGATGGCAAGTGCCGGGAATCGTGAGAGGCTTTATCCGCAAGCTCAGGATAAACGGTCTGGAGCCAGACACCTTCTGCTGGTCGCTGACCACCTGCGGCGACAACGTGGGCGAGACGATGACGATATTGAACAAGGAGCTGGCGGCCAACGACCATCTGAAAACCAACGGAAAACCGCTACAGGCCACGGCCGTCTTCTCGGTGGTGATGCCCGAGACGTATGTCTGTCTGCCGTTCATGTACACAGACACCGAGGAGAAGGAACGGGAGAAAATCGCCACCGCCAAGGCCCGGATGCCGCATATCGCAGAGTGCATCCGTGAGAAGCGCACAGGCGTGGAGGAGCTGGTGAAAGGCTCTACCCCCCGACTCTACTCATACGTGATTGGCGGCTACTTCAACAAGCGGATGATTCACGACAGGAAGTTCACGGTCGACCGCGAGAAGTGTATCGGGTGCGGCAAATGCGCCAAGGTGTGCCCTGTGGAGAATATAAAAGGAACACCGCCCGAGTGGATTCACAACGAGCGGTGTACTTGCTGTATGGCGTGTTATCACTACTGTCCCACGCATGCCATCAACTACGGTAAGACAACCAGGAAGCGCGGACAGTATTTCTTTAATAGACGCGGGGACCAAAGATAGTGGTACCGATGCGGACCATCGTAGAGCGGGTCTGAAGGGCCACGAGATAGTCGTCGCTCATACCCCAGGAGCGTTCGCAGAAAGCGTCGTCAGTTTCAAAATATTTCGCCTTCACCTCATCAAAGAAGTCGGCTGCGGTCTGCATCTCGCGGCGTACCTGTTCCTTGTCATCGACAAACGAGGCCATCATCATCAGGCCACAGATACGCACATGCTTCATCTCGCGCCACTCGCCAGCCTCAAGGAGTTCGCGGCAGGCATCGAGCGTCAAGCCGTACTTGGTCGACTCCTCAGCGATATGGAGCTCAAGGAGCACCTTCACAACGCGCCCGCATTTCTCGGCCTGCTTATTAATCTCTTTCAGGAGCTTTAGCGAGTCAACAGCCTCAATCATAGATACATAAGGCGCGATATATTTCACCTTATTGGTCTGAAGATGACCAATGAAATGCCACTCGATATCCTTTGGCAGCTGCTCGTGCTTGAGGCGCAGTTCCTGCTCGTGGCTCTCGCCAAACACACGCTGGCCCTCATCATAGGCAGCCATGATGTATTCGGCAGGATGGTACTTTGAAATTGCCACAAGGCGCGTACCCTGTGGCAATGTATCAAGAACCTGATGAAGATTTCCCTTAACGTCGTACATTACTGTTCGTATTCAGGTTTGTCGTCTTTTTTTGTCTTAGCATACTCATAGACGTCCATGATCGTGGTCTCGTTGACAGCAGCGATGACATAGTCGATCATGGTGCCGCCCATCACCTCGTCGATGTTCTTCACAGCGCCGTTGAAGGTGCCTGCCTGAACAAGATAGGTGACAGAGCTGCGCTTCTCTTTCTCGGTCTTCTCGTCGATGGTGATGAACTGGAGCTTTGCCTTATACCAGCGGTCGGCCATCTCGTCGTCAGAGAAGAATATTTCCTTATAGGGAGCCTTCTTGATATCGGCCACGTCGAACTCGCCGCTGATATAAGACGACATCTCCTCGATGATGCGCTCCTCGGCCTCGCTGAAGCTGAGGGCATCGACTACATAAGATTCTGTAACTTTCTTCTGCAAGCCGTCTTCCATCACTTTCTCATAACGGATCTTGCATTCAAACCAAATTGCTGTTCTACTTCTCATTTCTTATTTTTAACTGTTGTATTAATTGTTTTATCGTCGTCGGAGGGCTTCTTGTGAATGCCCATATAGTCGGGATCGAGCTCCTTCATCTTCTTGGAAGTGAGCTGGTCGATGATCTCAGAGGCGATGCGCTGAGAACGGTCGTTGCCCAGGTTGGCCTCCTTGGCGAGCTCGGCCTCCTTCTTGGCCAGCTCTTCGGTCATAGCCCTGCTGCGCGCCAGGAAGTCCTTCTCGGTGAGGTTCATCTTCTCGTTGTTATAGATCTTCGAGAGTATCTGATCAGCGGCACGGGTGAACTGCTTGCGGAAAATCTGCTCGGCCTTGGCCTGATATTCGCGCATCTTGCGCTCGTCCACACTCAGCGAGTCGTTGAGATAGGCCTGCTGCTGAACGGCAGCGGCAATCGTAGCCGAGTCGGCATCGGCACCGATATCAAGCAACAGCGACTCATCGTCGACCATATCGTCGGGAATAGGTTCGTCGACGGGCTTCACATACTCTATCACTTCGGGAGTGGGCAGCAGATAGAAATAGCAGCCAACAGCCAGCAGGGCAATCAGCAGGGCTGCAACGCCCACGAGTCCCGTGCGACGCATGCTCTGGCGGGCCAGCAGGGCCTGATGGAAATCCTTGACAGAAGCATAGCGGTCGTCGGGCGACTGAGCCGTAGCCTTGGCCAGAACACCCTTGAGCTCGAAGGGAATGCCGCCCGACTGGTAGAGCCAGGCCACGAACTTGCCCAGCGAATAGACATCGGTGCGGGCATCGACGGTACCTTCGGCAAACACCTCGGGAGCCACGAAATCCTCTACGCCGTCGTAGAGCACGTCCTGCTCAAGCTTCATATAATAGGAACCGTGACACAGCAGACGGACGTTGGCGCCACTCTTGCGCACTAAGACATTAGAGGGCGCGAAGCATACGTGGAAAATGTTCTTGTCATTGAGTTGCGTGGTGAGATCAACCAGGTCGCTGATCGTTGAGCTGATGAAATTCTTACGGGCCACGATAGCTGGATTCTCATTGAGCAGCTGCTCGAAAGTGAGGTAATGCCCCACCTCGACGGCTATGGCGTAGACACCGTCGCCCCCTTCGTTGGGCGTGAACTTGAGCTGGCGGCGGTCGTCGAGCTTCGACATCTCCTCGGCCTCGCGGCGCACACAACTGCTGAAGGCAACATGATCGGCCACCTCATCGTGAAACTCCACAAAGTTTGAATATTTCCCGTCTATCAGACGCTTGTAGAAATAACCGTAAGGCAGACGAACCTTCGTGGTTTTACGGGCGTCGCGGGTTTCCAACAATTCCTCGAAATTCATCACGTATCTCAATTTGTTGGGCAAAAGTACTCATTATTTCTAAAAAAAAGCCACAGATTACACAGATTAACAAAAAAAAACAGTACCTTTGCAGCGATTTTTGTAAAAAGTAAAAAGGTAAAAGACAAAAAAGATGCCGGAAATATCAGTTCGTGGCCACGAGATGCCCGAGTCGCCAATCCGAAAACTCGCACCTCTGGCCGCCGCAGCTAAGAAGAGAGGTACGAAGGTGTACCATCTGAACATCGGTCAGCCCGACCTGCCTACCCCACAGGTGGGCCTTGACGCTTTGAAACAGATAGACCGCCAGATCCTGGAGTATTCTCCGTCGCAGGGCTATCTGAGTTATCGTGAGAAGCTCGTTGACTATTACGCGAAATACAACATCAACGTAACAGCCGACGATATCATCATCACCAGCGGAGGTAGCGAGGCGGTGCTCTTTGCATTCCTGAGCTGTCTGAACCCCGGCGACGAGATTATCGTGCCCGAGCCTGCTTATGCCAACTATATGGCGTTTGCCATCTCGGCTGGCGCTAAGATCCGCACGATAGCGACAACCATCGAGGAGGGCTTCTCGCTCCCTAAGGTCGAGAAGTTCGAGGAGCTGATCAATGAGCGCACACGAGCCATCATGATCTGCAACCCCAACAACCCTACCGGCTATCTTTATACCCGCCGCGAGATGAACCAGATACGCGACCTGGTGAAGAAGTACGACCTGTATCTCTTCTCCGACGAAGTGTATCGCGAATATATCTACACAGGGTCGCCCTATATCTCAGCCTGCCACCTGGAGGGTATTGAGCAGAACGTGATCCTGATCGACTCGGTGTCGAAGCGCTACAGCGAGTGCGGTATCCGTATCGGTGCGCTGATCACCAAGAACGCTGAGGTAAGAAAGGCCGTGATGAAGTTCTGTCAGGCCCGCCTCTCACCACCACTCATCGGACAGATCGTGGCCGAGGCTTCGCTCGATGCCCCCGAGGAGTATTATCGTGACGTGTACGACGAATATGTGGAGCGCCGTAAGTGTCTGATCGACGGACTGAACCGCATCCCCGGCGTCTACTCGCCTATCCCCATGGGTGCCTTCTACACGGTAGCCAAACTGCCTGTCGACGATGCCGAGGAGTTCTGCCGTTGGTGCCTGTCGGAGTTTGAGTATGAGGGCGAGACCGTGATGATGGCTCCTGCCGCTGGTTTCTATACAACCCCTGGTGCCGGTATCAATCAGGTCCGTATCGCCTACGTTCTGAAAAAGGCAGATCTGGAGCGTGCGCTCGTCGTATTGCGCAAAGCACTTGAGGCTTATCCGGGAAGAGTTGACGAATGAACCTACCGTTATTCATAGCGAAGAAAATCTATAGTGACAAGGGCGACAAACGGAAAGTGAGTCGCCCTGCCATTCGTATAGCCACCGTTGGCGTGGCTATCGGACTGGCCGTGATGATCGTAACGGTGAGCGTGGTATTAGGATTCAAGCACACCATCCGCGACAAGGTGGTAGGATTCGGAAGCCATATCCAGGTTCACAACGTGCTGACGTATAACGGCAGCGACCAATATCCTGTCTGCATAGACGACAGCATGATGCAGATGATAGGCAGCGTCGACGGCGTGAGCCACGTAGAGCGATTCGCTATGACACAAGGCATCCTGAAGACCGACGAGGACTTTCTGGGCGTGGCCTTCAAGGGCGTGGGACCAGAATACGACATGACGTTTCTGAAGAGCCATCTCGTAGAAGGAGAGATGCCCGAGTTCAGCGACTCTACCAGCAAGCAGAAACTGCTGATGTCGAAGATGATAGCCGACAAGCTGAGACTGAAGGCTGGCGACAAGGTGTTTGCCTACTTCATCGACGGACAGGATGTGAGAACCCGTCGCTATACCGTCAGCGGCATCTATCAGACCAATATGACACGCTTCGACGAGAACCTGTGTTTCATCGACCTCTATGCCGCCAGCAGACTGAACGGCTGGCTGAATGGCGAAGTGACGGGCGTCGAGGTAAAGGTGAAAGACTTTGAACAGCTACAACTGACGGAAGACAGGTTCGTTGAGAAGATAAACCGCAGCATCGATCCGCAAGGCAACGTCTTGACGACAGAAACCATCTATGAGCTATACCCGCAGGTATTCTCCTGGCTCGAACTGCTCGACATCAACGTTTGGATTATCCTCGCCTTGATGGTTTGCGTGGCAGGATTCACCATGATCAGCGGACTGCTCATCATCATACTGGAACGCACGCAGATGATCGGTATCCTGAAAGCTGTCGGAGCCAGAAACAAAACCATACGCCACACATTCCTGTGGTTCTCGGTATTCATTATCGGACAAGGATTGTTCTGGGGCAACGTGATAGGCTTAGGCATCGTGCTGCTCCAGCAATATACAGGCTTCGTGACACTCGACCCGCAGACCTATTATGTGAGCGAGGCACCTATGGAACTGAACCTGCCGCTGGTTGCTGCCATCAATGTGGCAACACTGCTGATATGCGTTTTCGTGCTGATAGCACCCAGCTACCTGATTTCACATATCCACCCCGCAAAATCGATGAGATACGAATAATTATTGTTCGATATCTCCCCGAATATGTTATTTTTTATAAGTAAACATAAAATATTGCACATTTTTTTTTGAAATGTGCAGGAAATAATATACCTTTGCACAAAATTTTAAAGATTGTGCAATTTTAATGAAAAATTTCAGCAGTTTTAATGCTTACATCCAAAAGGCCATAGTGAACAACTGGAACCAGGATGCGCTTACCGATTATCAGGGTATCACACTCCAGTTTCACGACGTAGCAAGAAAGATTGAGAAGGTTCATATATTGTTTGAGAATAGTGGCGTAGAGAAAGGAGACAAGATTGCCATCTGTGGACGCAATTCAGCCCATTGGGCTGTTGCCTTCCTGGCTACCCTCTCCTATGGAGCCGTTGCCGTGCCTATCCTGCACGAGTTCAACGGCGAACAGATACAGAACATCGTGAACCACTCAGGCTCGAAGCTGCTCTTCATTGGCGACTATGCCGTGAAGACCATCGATCCGGAAGCTATGCCTGGTCTTGAAGCGATTATCAACATACCCGATTTCTCGTTGCTGATATCTCGTTCAGAAAAGGTAACCTACGCACGCGAACATCTCAATATGATATTTGGCAGCAAGTATCCCAGAGCCTTCCGCGCTGAGCACGTAGACTATCACAAAGACGAGGCAGAAGAGCTGGCGCTGATCAACTATACCAGCGGTACGACAGGATTCTCGAAAGGCGTGATGCTACCCTATCGCGCATTATGGGGAAACATTGAGTTCATCATGGGTGAGCTGGGAAAACACGTAAAGCCCGGCGACAACATGCTGAGCATTCTACCCATGGCCCACATGTATGGTATGGCGATAGAATTCCTGTTCGGATTCTGTAACGGATGCCATCTGTTCTTCCTCACCCGTCTGCCGAGTCCTGCCATCATCGCAGAGGCTTTCGCTGAGGTGAAGCCGGCGGTCGTCATCACGGTACCGCTGATTATCGAGAAGATCATCCGCAAGAAGGTATTCCCCGTAATACAGAACAACCGTATGCGTTTGTTGCTGTCTATGCCCATTGTGAGCAAGAAGGTAAAGGAACGTATATGTAAAGAGGTATACAACGCTTTCGGCGGCAACCTGTATGAGGTGATCGTGGGTGGCGCAGCACTCTCGAAAGAGGTTGAGGAGTTCCTGATTTCTATCGGATTCCCCATCACGGTGGGCTACGGCACCACAGAGTGCGCACCGCTGATATCATATTGCAACCATAAGAAGTTCATCGGCGGTTCGTGCGGCACCCCTGTAGCACGCATGGAGGTGAAGGTCCTGAGTGCCGACCCGGAAAACATTGCGGGCGAGATTGTAACCCGAGGCACCAACCTGATGCTGGGCTACTATCTGAACGAAGAGGCCACCAAAGAGGCTATCGACGAAGAAGGCTGGTATCACACAGGCGACCTGGCAACGATGGCGCCCTCTGGCCACATCTTCATTCGCGGACGCCTGAAGAATATGCTTCTGGGCGCTAACGGACAGAACGTATATCCTGAAGAAATAGAAGACAAACTCAACACGATGCCGATGGTATCGGAGAGTCTCGTCATACAGCGTGGCGACAAACTCGTGGCTCTGGTTCATCCCGACAAAGACGAGGTGGTAAGCTTCAGCCAGGAAGAGCTTGTTGACATTATGGAGCAGAACCGTAAGGACTTGAACGAGCAACTGCCCGTATATAGCCGCATCTCAGCAATCGAGCTTCAGGACGAAGAGTTTGCCAAGACACCAAAGAAGAGTATTAAACGCTACTTATATAAGAATATCTAATCGATGCATATGGGACAAATAGGAAGTTTTAACGCTCTCATTCAGAAGAGTATTATCGACAATTGGGACCGTGATGCGCTGACCGACTTCAAGGGACAGACGCTGCAGTTCCACGATGTTGCCAGAAAAATCGAAAAATTACACATTCTTTTTGAAAACAGCGGTATACAGAAGGGAGACAAGATTGCCCTTTGCGGCCGCAATTCCTCTCAATGGGCCGTAGCCTTCCTCGCTACGCTTACCTATGGTGCTATTGCTGTACCTATTCTACATGAGTTCAATGCGGAACAGATACACAACATCGTGAATCATTCAGAGGCTCGTCTGCTCTTCGTAGGCGACCATGTGGCAACGATCATCGACCCGCAGGCTATGCCTACGCTGGAGGGTATCATCAATAACCCCGACTATTCGCTGATGATCTCCCGCACAGACAAGCTGACCTATGCTCGCGAACATCTGAATGAACTCTATGGTAAGAAGTTCCCGAAATACTTCCGCAAACAACATGTGAACTACTATCTTGAAGAGAATCCCGACGAGCTGGCTGTCATCAATTACACCAGCGGCACAACAGGTTTCTCAAAAGGCGTCATGCTGCCCTATCGTGCGCTTCGGTCAAACTACGACTTTGCCGTGAGTGTTCTGGGTAAGCAGCTCAAGGCGGGCGACCCTATCATCTCGATGCTCCCGATGGCTCACATGTACGGTATGGCTTTCGAGTTTATCTTCGAATTCCTGTACGGCTGTCATGTGTACTACCTGAACCGCATTCCTTCGCCAGCTATCATCGCTCAGGCCTTGCAGGAGGTTCGCCCCGTCATCGTGATTGCCGTACCGCTGATTATCGAGAAGATTATCCGCAAGAAGGTATTCCCGAAGATTCAGAACAACCGCATGCGCTTGTTGCTTCAGATGCCCGTTATCAATAAGAAGGTACGCGAGATGATATGTAAGGAAGTGCTGAAAGCCTTCGGCGGCCGCATGTACGAGGTTATTATCGGCGGTGCCGCCCTGAATCATGAGGTAGAGCATTTCCTCAAGAAGATCGACTTCCCCTACACTGTAGGCTATGGTGCTACTGAGTGTGCCCCCATTATCTGTTATCGTGACTGGCACACGTTTGCACAAGGCTCTTGCGGACGCGCAGCCCTAAACCAGAAGGTTGAGATTGACTCACCCGACCCACGACGTATCCCCGGAGAGATTCTGACCAAGGGACCTAACGTGATGCTGGGCTACTATAAGAATCCAGAAGCCACAGCTGAGACCATCGACAGCGAAGGATGGTATCACACAGGCGACTTGGGCACGATGGACCAGGACGGCAACGTTTACATCAACGGGCGCTCAAAGAATATGCTTCTCGGTCCTAACGGACAGAACATCTATCCCGAGGAGATTGAAGACAAACTCAACTCTATGGCGATGGTGATGGAGAGCATCGTTGTACAGAGAGACACGAAGCTCGTAGCTCTGGTTCACCCCGATATGGAAGAGGCAAAGAACATGGGATTCTCGATCGACGACCTGAAGAGCATCATGGATCAGAACCTCAGCGGACTGAACGAGCTGATTCCCGCCTACGAGAAGATCAGTGAGATTGTGATTCATGAGGAGGAGTTTGAAAAGACACCAAAGAAATCAATCAAACGATATCTTTACACATAACCATAAAGAGGGCCACCCTGTCAGGATGGCCTTCTTTATTTCTCGTATTTATAATAGTACCAGTAAGTTCCGCGGTACTGTTCTTCTACCTTCACCCGGCGCTCGCTTTTGTCGGGATACTGTTTCTCCAACTGCATCAGGTTATCATAGTCTTCATCCATCACAGCATGATGATAGACTACCAGCGGACGGGAACGCATATGGGTGTAAAGCGTCAAGGCCTCACGATAATGCTTGGGCAAGCTGTCGTCGATATGGTAATACTTACCCAGCTCCTTTACAAAATCGTCTATCTGCCGGTCTATCAGATAGCCACAGAGCAGATAGTCGGCCACAGTCTTATTAGGCAGACTATCGCGCTGCTGCACAAGTTCCAGATAACGCATAGGCGACATTCTGGAAGCAGGACGGGCACCAATAAACTTATACAAGCTGTCTTGCGGATAGAACATCATACACGAAAGGCTGTCTGTGGGAAGCATCTGACTGCTGTTACCCGTTATCGGATATTCAAAAAGATGTTCGCCCAAAGCATTCTCACGGGCCAACGCATACATACGCAGCATCAGCAGATGTTCATCACCCTCCAGCGATTTTCTCCCCACCATAAGCGCTCCTTTCATGTCTCCGTCTGTCAGGCATTGCTCAGCCCGCATACGGTAATGAAACACAGCATTGGTGTTACCTATCCATACGGTGCATATCATCAGCAGTGACATGATGAGCATATTAAGCCATACAGGACGCGAGAACAGACGAACCTCAGTAGGACGGAACACGCCTTGCAGTTGTCGGACCACCCACACGGCTCCAATCCACAAAGCAATCACGAGAACAATTCCCAACCAATGGCAGTCGAAATAAATGCCACCGTCAGCATTTTCCGTCACGGCAGTAAGTAGTCCCAATACCAACATCGACGGGAAATAGCTTAAGGCATAGGCGCTACTTCTGAGGCGGGAAGACTTTGCGACAAAGAACTGGAGCAGCATCAGTATCAATGTGATACACACACACCCTATGACAGGGTTATAATGCGTCAGTCCTTTACTCAATACATGCTGCGACATCGTCATGATGTCGGGCTGAAAGCTATACAGCCAGCCAACAGAGAATATCACAAAAACAATAGCACACATCAGGCGTATACCCATGGTGCTATTATTCTTTTTCATATCATTATATGTCAACATCATATTTTCTTCAACACAACTGCTGAACGTGCGGGGATATAGAGTTTCAGCCACTCTTTCCTTTCCTTGACGTAAAGCGGATCGTAGTTTGTAAAATGCGTAACGGTATCATCGGCAAATCCATTACCGCCGAAGTCCTTCGAGTCGGTGTTCAGCACAACCTGATAACTGCCAGTAGGCACCAGGAAGCCATAGTCGGTATAACTACGTGTCGGCGAGAAGTTGAACACAAAGACGAGGTCGCCCCTCATAAAGCAGAGTACCTGGTCGCCATCGTCGTGCCAGATTTCTGTCACAGGTGTGTTCTGGAAGTTGCGCACACTCTTGATAGTCTTCAGCATCTCGCGGTCGAAGTCGCCCAACCAATGATAGCAGAGGTCCTTGTTGTCCACGAGGTTCCACTGTCGACGGGCATACTTATAACTCCAGCCATTACCCTCACGCGGGAAGTCGATCCACTCAGGATGCCCGAACTCGTTACCCATGAAGTTCAGATAGCCACCGTTAATAGCAGCTACCGTCACCAGACGGATCATCTTATGCAGGGCGATACCACGCTGGGCAATATCGTTCACGTCTTTCTTTGCGAAGTGCCAATACATATCGGCATCTATAAGTCGGAAGATGATGGTCTTGTCGCCAACCAGCGCCTGATCGTGACTCTCACAATATGAGATAGTCTTCTCGTCGGGACGACGGTTCTTAACCTCCCAGAAGATGGAGCACACGTTGATGTCCTCATCGCGCACCTCTTTTATGGTTTTAATCCAGTAGTCGGGAATATTCATCGCCATGCGGTAGTCGAAGCCATAGCCGCCATCCTCGAACTTAGCTGCGAGTCCGGGCATACCCGACACCTCTTCGGCAATAGTGATGGCGTTAGGATTCACCTCGTGTATCAGCTTATTAGCCAGCGTAAGATAGCAGATGGCGTTATCGTCCTCGTGTCCGTTGAAGTAGTCACCATAACCTCCGAAAGCCTCGCCCAATCCATGCGAGTAATACAACATCGAAGTCACGCCATCGAAACGGAAGCCGTCGAAATGGAACTCTTCGAGCCAGTATTTGCAGTTTGAGAGCAGGAAGTGAAGCACTTCGTCCTTACCATAGTCAAAGCAGAGCGAATCCCACGCGGGATGCTCATGACGGTCGCCAGGATAGAAGAACTGGTTCGGATCGCCAGCCAGATTGCCCAAGCCCTCAATCTCATTCTTCACGGCGTGGGAATGTACGATATCCATAATCACGGCTACACCGTTCTTGTGGGCGGTATCGATAAGTTCCTTCAGCTCCTCAGGTGTGCCGAAACGGCTTGAAGGCGCAAAGAACGATGATACATGATAGCCGAACGAGCCATAATAAGGATGCTCTTGAATAGCCATCACCTGAATGCAGTTATAACCATCCTTGATAACACGTGGCAACACGTTATCCTTAAACTCCTTATAGGTACCCACCTTCTCGGCATCCTGTCCCATACCTACATGGCACTCATAAATGAGCAACGGATTCTTCTTTGGTTTAAAGGACTTCTTCTGGAACTCATAACTCTTCTCCGGGTTCCACACCTGAGCAGAGAATATTTTGGTATTCTCATCCTGCACCACACGGCGGCACCAAGCGGGAATACGTTCTCCCTCTCCTCCATTCCACTTTACCTTCATTTTGTAAAGCTGACCATGCTTCAGGGCTTTTTCGCTCAGTTTCAGTTCCCAGTTGCCCGTACCCTCGATGCGCTTGCAACGGTACTTCTCGTTTTCCTGCCAATTGTTAAAGTCGCCAACCAGATAAATATCGGTAGCGTTAGGCGCCCACTCGCGGAACACCCAGCCTTTAGCCAACTTATGCAGACCGAAGTAGAGATGACCAGAGGCAAACTGGCTGAGGGTTTTCCTGCCATTCTGTGTCAGCTGGTTCATCTTCCAGATAGCATGGTCATGCCGCCCACGGATAGCCCCTTCGAAAGGTTCCAGCCACGAGTCGTTACGTACCAAGCCGATATGTTCGGGTTCTTTCTGAGCTGCCGCCTTTTTCACTGCGGGCTTTTTCTTTGTGTCTTTTTTTGTTGTCATAGTTTTAATGTTTTTAGCCCCTTATGCTTTATGCCTTCACCTTAAAGATGGCCTTCCTGATTTCAGGTTCATCCGTAATACAGGGAGCATGCCCATCCTGTGGGAAGAATATGGCAAACTGTCCGGGATTAACGGTGACATAAGTCTGAGGCTTCGTGTCGCCGTACTTCGTAATATCCTTCTCTGTGTTATATTCAAAGTCTGGCAAATCACACAAAGGCGTATAACCGAATGTCTCCGCACAGGAAATAGGTATCTGAATATCAATCATCTCGATATGAGTCTCTAAGAAAGCTGCCTCTTTACTGCGACCCGCAGCTACTTGAAGATTCATAAACAGATCCTTATCCTTGATAGGATATTTGCCTGCCTCCAAAGTCCGGATGTCATGACTGTTCAGAAATTCTATCACATCGGCGAACAATGGGTTCAGAGCCGCATATTTGTTTAAATTGTCAAGTGTATCAATGATCATAACGATTAATATTTTTAAGTTGCTGTTTTTAACTTTTATCTCACCTGTCTGCGTCCTCGGGTATAGTTGCCCTGTGCCTTGATGTTGCCGTTACGGTCTTTTTCTACGAAACGTCCGTCGCGAACATCATCTACATAGGTACCTTCAAAGCGGTTGCCGTCTTTATCTTCCTCAATGGCAGCACCGTTTCGTTTACCGTTTTTATATTCGCCCTTATACTTGGCGCCGTCGGCATAACGCACGATACACTCGCCGTGAGGCTGCCCGCCCTTGAACATACCCTCTACGGTGTCACCGTTCTTCTTTGTCAGCTTGCCACGGCCATCCTGCTTGTCAGCCTTCCACTGTCCCACATAGCTGTCGCCGCTTTTCCATACAAAGGTACCCTGTCCATGCTTATCACCGTTCTGGAACTGCCCTGTATATTTGTCGCCGTTAGCATATCGGAAGATGCCTGAACCGGTTCGTTCTCCACGAACATAATCGCCCTCATACACGTCACCGTTCTGGAACTTATAGATACCACGGCCGTTCATCTCGTCGTCGAGCCACTGACCGATATACACGTCGCCGTTAGCATACTTGAAGGTTCCCCTTCCTGAGCACATATTCTCCTTCCAGTCGCCGTCATACGTCGAGCCGTCGCCCCAGTCAAAGAAACCTTTGCCGTTCCTCTTGTCATTCACCCATTCACCACGGTAGAAGGCACCGCTTGCAAAGGTATATATCCCCTTGCCCGAGCGTTTGTCCTGTTTCCACTCGCCGTCATACTTATCGCCGTTGAAGTAGTACATGATACCATGTCCGTGCTGATAGTCACGAAACCATAAGCCCTCATAGCGGTTGTTGTTTGAGAAGTAGTAGGTTCCACGCCCATGCTGCTGATCCTGGAACCATTCTCCCTCGTATTTCTCTCCGTCGAAGAATGTATATGTGCCAAAGCCTTGTCGCTTGCCTTTCACATACTCACCCTCATACATATTACCGTTCTTATAGCTGGCCTTACCCTTACCGTGAGGCTTGCCCATCATCATCTCCCCTTGGTACTGTCCGCCGTCCTTTGTGGCTACCGATCCGAGGGTTATCTTCTGTGCGCCCGCCATAACAGGCAGCAGCGCAAATAATAAAGTGGTGGTATATAATCTTATTCGCATTGTTGTCTCTCTTGTATTTAATTATTTTGCAAAAATAGGCATTTTTCCCGAAGTCAGCAAATAATCTAAAACTATTTTATATGTTTTTACGTTTTCATCGTAAAATTTGGTTTTCTTCTCACTTATTCGTATCTTTGCAGCCGTTATGAAGTTTATGGCTATTATCCCTGCCCGCTACGCTTCTACGCGCTTTCCGGGCAAACCGCTGGCAGTTCTCGGCGGAAAGACTGTCATTCAGAGAGTATATGAGCAGGTGAGCAGTCTGCTCGACGAAGTATATGTGGCTACCGACGACGAGCGTATCTTCGAGTGTGTGGAGTCGTTTGGCGGACGAGCCGTCATGACCCGTACCGACCACAAGAGCGGCACCGACCGTATAGAGGAAGCGGCCGGGAAAATCGGCTCTGATGCCGATGTCATCATCAACGTACAGGGCGACGAGCCCTTCATCCAGGCGTCACAGATCACCACGCTCATGCAACTCTTCGATGCCCCCGAGACCCAGATCGGCACCCTCGGCAAGCCTTTTGACTCGATAGAGGCGGTAGAGAATCCCAACTCGCCCAAGATTGTCACCGACAATCGTGGTTTCGCTCTCTACTTCAGCCGCAGCGTCATACCATATATAAGAGGTATAGAGCCTGCCGACTGGTTTGGCCAGTATCCCTTCCTAAAACACCTAGGCGTTTATGCCTACCGTCGTGAGGTACTGAAAGAGGTGACCCAACTGCCACAGAGCAGCCTTGAGAAAGCCGAGAGTCTGGAGCAGCTGCGCTGGTTGCAGAACGGCTATCGCATCCGTGTAGGTCTCACCGACATTGAGACCGTAGGCATCGACACCCCCGAGGACCTCGCCCGTGCCGAGGCTTTCCTCGCCAGGCAATAAACAAAAATGAAGGGAACGTCTTAACTCGTTCCCTTCATTTGTCTTAGCAGTTCTTTCTGCTGTTCTGTCAGGTTGGTAGGCAATTTCACCTGATAGGTTATAATCAGGTCGCCGAAAGTACCATCCCCCCGATCATAGCCTTTGCCTCTCAGTCGCACCTTCGTGCCAGGCTGTGTCTCAGGCTTGATTTTCATCTTCACTTTCTGGCCATTCGACAGGGTGAGCATCACTTCACCACCCAGCAGCGCCGTATACAGGTCGATGCTCACGTTGGCATTCATCTCGCCCGAATACGTACGTGGCTGTCTGCCAAAACCAGAACCGCCCGACGAGAAACCTTGGAACCCGCCGAAGCCGCCGCCCTGATGCCCCTTACGCCCAAAGAGATTCTCAAAGAAATCGCTAAAGCCACCACCACCCGAGAAACTCGAGAAGTCGAAACCGCCAAACGGGTTGCCGCCCGCCTGACCGCCGCCATAGCCGCCAGCACCGAAGGCATCGGCCTGACGCCACTGTTCGCCATACTGGTCGTACTTGGCACGCTTCTCAGGATCGCCAATCACATCATAGGCCTCCTGCAAAGCCTGGAACTTAGCCTGAGCCTTGGGGTCGTCGGGATGCAAGTCGGGGTGAAACTGTTTGGCTCGTTTCAAGTATGCCTTCTTCACATCCTTCTGTGCTATCGTCTTATCTACGCCTAAAATCTTGTAATAGTCTATAAATGCCATAATCTTATCCTCCTCACTTCTAATCTATTTGCATTAAAAATGCAGCAAAAACCATGCCGATATTTGCTCATCACAGTTTTTTTTCGTAATTTTGCCCCCCATAATAATATAAAATAGGAATCATGAGACAATACATTTTCATATTTTTCGCTATGCTAGCAACCACGCTTCCTGTCTCGGCAAAAGGCACGAAGACTGTTAAGATGAAAGTCATCGAGACCAGCGACGTTCACGGCCACTTCTTCCCATGGGACTTTATGGAGGGCCGTCCCATCAAGGGTACGCTAACCCGTGCAAATACCTATATCAAGAAGCAGCGCGAGCTCTACGGAAAGGACAACCTGCTGCTCATCGACAACGGCGACATCCTGCAGGGGCAGCCTTGTGTCTATTGGACAAACTATGTGATGCCCGAAGACGAGAATCTGGCCGCCCAGGTGATCAACTATATGCAGTACGACGCCGAGACCGTGGGCAACCACGACGTTGAGCCCGGCCATAAGGTCTACGACAAATGGATTCGCGAGGTACGCTGCCCGCTGCTGGGAGCCAACATCGTGAAGGAAGACCGCAAGAACGCCGAGGCCAGCCCCGAGAACATCTATACGGGGCTTCAGCCCTACTCCGTCCACTATGTCGACGGGGCGAAGATTGTCATCATCGGCATGCTCACCCCTGCTATTCCCAACTGGCTCAACAAGTCCATCTGGAAAGGCATTGAGTTTGAAGAGATGGTAAGCTGTGCCCGTAAATGGGTGAAGTATGTCAAGGAGAACGAGCAGCCCGACCTGATATTCGGCCTCTTCCACTCGGGATTCAACGGCGGCATCAAGACCGACGAGTACGAGGAAGACGCCACCGAATCTGTGGCCCGCGAAGTGCCGGGCTTCGATATCATCTTCTTCGGGCACGACCATCTGGTACACAACAAGTGGGTCACCAACACCGAGGGCCAGCAGGTGCTCTGTATCGACCCCAGCTGCTACGTTAAGAATGTAGCCGAAGCTGAGATTACACTTCAGTTCAAGAAGGGCAAGCTTGTGAGCAAGGATATCAAAGGTACCATCGTAAACGTAGAAGACGAGGCCATCGACGACCAGATGCTCCAGCACTTCCAACCCGCCATCGACCAGGTGAAGACCTACGTGAACCGTAAGATAGGCCGCTTCGAGCATCCCATCTATACCCGTGAGAGTTTTTTCGGCAACTCTGCCTTCACCGACCTCATCCACAACCTGCAGCTGAAGATCTCAGGTGCCGACATATCCTTCAATGCCCCGCTGGCCTTCAACACAGTAATCAACGCCGGCGACGTCAGCCAGGCCGATATGTTCAAGCTCTATCGCTTCGAAAACCTCATGTTCGTGCTCCGCATGACGGGCGAGGAGATCCGCAAGCATCTGGAATTCTCGTACGGCATCTGGGCCAACACGATGACATCGCCCGACGACCACGCCCTGCTGCTCAACGACGAGTCGACCGACGACCAGCAGCGCTTCGGATTCAAGTACTACACCTTCAACTTCGACTCTGCCGCAGGCATCGACTATGAGGTCGACCTCACCAAGCCTAGTGGGCAGAAGGTCAGAATCCTGCGCATGTCGAACGGAGAGCCCTTCGACGAGCACAAGTGGTACAAGGTGGTGATGAACAGCTATCGCGCCAACGGCGGCGGCGAGCTGCTCACACGCGGCGCAGACATCCCTCAGGACTCGCTCGAGAGCCGTGTCATCTGGCATACCGACCTCGACCAGCGCCACTACCTGACAGAGGAAATCAAGAAACAGGGTAGCATCGACCCGCAACCCAACCATAACTGGCGTTTCGTGCCCGAGGAGTGGGCCAAGCCCGCACTTGAGCGCGACCGCATACAACTGTTTGGAAAATGAAAACCTATTATTTCGTATTCTGTAAAGAAGACCTGCTGCTGGAGCGCCTCGCCGACGGCAGCTACACCATTCCCCTCGGAGACGAACCGCCCACCGAGGTAAAGCCCTGGACCCACCAGATGGATATCACCCCCATGGCCGACGGCACACCCGTCATCACCTACCGCATCGACAATCCCATTGTGGGCGATGAGCGCTTCGAGATGTGCCCCCTGCGCCAGAGCTACTATAAACTGCCACGCCCGCTATACCTCAAGGGCGGTAAGTGTCAGGAACTGCTCTACTGGGACCAGAACACTAAGTACTGCGGCGTCTGCGGCGCCCCCATGCGCATGGACACCGACATCTCCAAGAAATGCACCCAGTGCGGCAAGGAGATATGGCCACAGCTGGCCACAGCCGTCATCGTGCTCATCCATAAGGGCGACGAGGTATTGCTGGTGCGTGCCAAGAACTTCAAGCGCGACTTCTTCGGTCTTGTCGCCGGCTTCGTAGAGACTGGCGAGACCCTTGAAGAGGCAGTAGCCCGCGAAGCCCTCGAAGAGACGGGCGTAACCATCGGTAACATCCGCTACTTCGCCTCGCAGCCCTGGCCCTACCCCTGTGGCTTGATGGTAGGCTTCAACGCCGACTATATCAGTGGCGACATCCACCTCCAGGCCAGCGAGATTGCCAAAGGCGGCTGGTTCCGCAAGGATAATCTCCCCGACATCCCCGAGAAACTATCCATCGCACGCATGTTGCTCGACGCGTGGATAGAGGAGAAATAAAACAGAAAAATACTTTAGATTAGTGTCAATGACAGGTGCTTCGTCCGACAGACGTAGGCATCTGTCATGGCATTCATAATACCTTTAAATGCAATTTAAGTTATATTGCAAAGCAATTTAGACTAAATTGCAGAGTAAAATAGACTAAATTGGTCGGCAATTTAGTCTAAATTGCAATCAAAGAGATAGTCTCTGTCAATAAGCAAGCCGTTCCATGCCAGGCAAAGCGCTATGATATGACAATGTCACAAACCACCTCATCAGTGCATGATACAACGTAGAAACGCCAAAGTGAATTAATCAACGGGCGCTTTAAATTGATTCGGGTCATATAAGGGAAAAGAAATCCCCGCTCATCTGAGCGGGGATAAACTGCTATTTAATATTCAACGAGCTTCATCGTCATCTTACCATGATAGTCTATAAGCGACTCTACCAGGTAGCAGCTGGCACCGTCGGGAATGCAGAGGGTGGCATTGAAGTGCAATCCTTCAGCATCGATATGGCTGAACTCCATATTACCAAGAACAGCTTCTTTCAGAAAGTCGGCAGGTACATAACTGGCATATTGCTGCTTACGGAAGTCACTTGAATAAAGCTCACGAGAACCCTGATATACAGCAATATGCATAATGTTGTCAAAGTAAACGTTCTCGACCTCCATACCGTCTTCATTGTATGTATGGTTGACAACCTTGTACTTGGTGGGATTGATGGCAATATACCAGTGATAACGCTCTGCACCGAAGTTGACCACGGAGTCGGTCTTCACCTGATGGGTGTAGCTAAGTACCCGCGGCGTATCGTGTACGAATGCTTCCTCAGCGATAGGATCGTCATTCTTCTCAAGCTTCACCACGTCGCCGTTCTGATTACTGAACCAGAAAAGATGGGGCGACTGCTTGACAATGCCGTAAGACGCGCCAGAGCCAAGCACGAGTGAATCGCCGATGACACGGAAATAGGCAGGCTGGCTGGTAGAGTCGGCATAATAGATGGTATCGCCCTTGACACGGAACGATACGTCGCCGCTCTCTGCGTCGACCCAGATACCCTGTAGCAGGGTCTTGGCCTCCTTATTCTCAGCAACAGGCTTGCCTTCCCGGCCACCACAGGCCACCAAAGCAAAAACCGATAATACTATGATAATGAATCTATTCATTTACTTTCCGATACAATGATACTCAAAGCCATTCTCGTCGAGCTCCTCGGTATCGAAGATGTTTCGACCATCGATGACCAGCGGGCGCTTCATGGCTTTCCTGACAACGCCCCAGCCTGGCAAGCGGAACTCCTTCCATTCGGTGAGCAGCAGCAGGGCATCGGCATCGAGTACGGCATCGTACATGTCGCGGCAATATACCACCGAGTCGCCAATACGGCGCTTACATTCATTCATGGCAACCGGATCGTAGACACGCACCTTGCAGCCTGCTTCGAGCAGTTTCTGAATCATGACAAGAGCCGTTGACTCACGCATATCGTCGGTCTCTGGTTTAAACGAGAGTCCCCACATGGCGATAGTCTTACCCTTCAGAGCCTCCTTGCTGCCGAAAGCCTTGACAAGCTTCTCGAAGAGAACGCCCTTCTGATGCTCATTGACACGCTCTACAGCCTTGAGCACTTCCATGGAATAGCCATTCTGGTCGGCCGTCTTGATAAGAGCCTTGACATCCTTAGGGAAACACGAGCCGCCATAGCCACAGCCTGCATAGAGGAACTTACGACCGATACGAGTGTCGGAGCCGATACCCGCGCGTACCATATTAACATCTGCTCCCACACGCTCACACAGGTTGGCAATGTCATTCATAAACGAGATACGCGTGGCAAGCATTGAGTTGGCGGCATATTTAGTCATCTCAGCCGACGGGATATCCATAAAGATGACACGGAAATTATTGATAAGGAAGGGCTTGTAGAGCTTGGTGAGCACCTTCTTGGCATGCTCGCTCTCGACGCCCACCACAACACGGTCGGGACTCATGAAGTCCTTGATGGCATTACCCTCCTTAAGGAACTCAGGGTTAGAGGCCACATCGAACTCGATATCAACGCCGCGCTTGGCCAGTTCGTCTTCAATAGCCTTGCGTACCTTCTTGGCGGTACCTACAGGTACAGTAGACTTCGTGACGACAACCACATAATTCTTCAGGTTCTCACCGATGGTCTTAGCCACCTGAAGAACGTACTTCAAGTCGGCAGAGCCGTCCTCGTCGGGAGGTGTTCCAACGGCAGAAAAAACTATCTCAACATCGTCGAGCACAGAAGCCAGATCGGTAGTGAACTTCAGTCGGCCCGCGGCCACATTCTTTTTCACGAGTTCGTCGAGCCCAGGCTCATAGATGGGTATTTCGCCATTCTTCAGACGTTCTATCTTCTGAGCATCTACATCGACACACGTCACGTTGGCACCTGTATCAGCAAAACACGTTCCTGACACCAGTCCAACATATCCTGTTCCAACAATTGCTATATTCATATCTACTATTTTTCTTCTTTTACCATTTTAGTCAAACACCTCTGCGTCTTTCAAAAAAGGCTGGTTCAAATCCTTCTCACTGGTCAGGACTTTCGCAGGGTCTATGGGCCACTCAATGCCCAAATCGGGATCGTTCCAACGAATGCCGCCGTCGGTGGAAGGCGAATAGGGATTATCTACCTTATATGTAAAGATGGCCTCCTCGCTCAGCACTAGGAAACCATGGGCAAAGCCGCGGGGAATGAAGAACTGGCGCTTATTCTCCTCGCTTAATTCAACCATCACATGTTTACCAAAAGTAGGGCTCGACTTGCGAAGATCTACCGCAACATCCAACACCTTACCTTTAATAACCCTCACCAGCTTGGCCTGCGACGTTTCACCCTTCTGATAATGAAGCCCACGCAGAACACCGAAAGACGACTTTGACTCATTGTCCTGGATAAAGTCGACCTTACCTATATGCTGGTTGAACTCTTCTTGTTTCCAAGCCTCCATGAAATAACCACGAGCGTCATTGAACACCTTCGGCTCAATGATAAAGACTCCGTCGATTTCAGTCTCGATATAATTCATGTTTTATAATTTTTGTGCAAAGATACGGCAAAAAAATCACATAATCAACATTTTTAGGTTTCTTTTATTTGTTTATCTCAAAAAAATGCCGTAATTTTGCAGTCGTGATTGAATTAGAGAGACATATTGAGATCCTTTTGCTCAACAACGACTGCGTGATAGTGCCTGATTTAGGAGGCTTTATGACGCATCATGTTGATGCGAGCTATGATGAGGAAGACAACTCGTTTCTTCCTCCTCTGCGTACATTAGGATTCAACCCACAGCTCAAGATTAACGACTCGCTGCTGGCTCAGTCGTATGTCGAGGCCTATGACATCAGCTATCCAGAGGCTTTACAGCGTATTGAAGACGAGGTAAACGAACTGAAGATGCGGCTGCAGAACAAAGGCTCGTACGAACTGAACGACATCGGAACACTGGCACTGAACGAGGATGGCAACTACATCTTCACCCCTTGTGAGGCTGGCATACTGACACCGACCCTCTACGGACTGGGGGCCTATGAGATGAGACGTCTGGAGGAACAGAAGCGAGAAGCAGTGAAAGCGCAGCAAGAGGAACAGGCTGATATCAACACGGCTAAAATCATAGGCATGGAGCCTATTGAAGACGAGGATGAGGATGATGTGGTAAGAATCAAATTCTCGTGGATACGCAACACTGTAGCTATTGCCGCAGTGCTGCTGGCTATAGTCTTGCTGGCCCTGCCTACAGGCAAGACCGAGATGATGACGCGTACCATCAGCAATCTGAACAATACGATTTTATTTGGCATGATGTCGAAGGACACTAATACAAGTCCTATAGACTATAAAAAACAAGACATCCAGAAGACAATGACAAAAGTGGACACCATTCTGAAGAAAGACAGCGTAAAGGTGGCCACAACGGTCAGAAAAGACTCTGCCAGACAAGGCTATTGCATCGTACTGGCCAGTATGGTAACTAAGAAAAACGCCCATGCCTTTGTCGAAGAACTTCAGAAGAAGGGATATGAGCAGTCCGAGGTATATGTCCACAAAGACATAACCCGCGTGATTTATGGAAAATTCAAAACACAAGGCGACGCTTACAACGCTCTGAAGAAGATACACAGGGAGAAGGGACTAGAAGAGGCCTGGGTTTATAAATTCAGTGAAAAGATATGAAACGGGTACGTTGTCCTAAATGCGATCAATACATCACATTCGATGAAACAAAATATACCGCAGGACAGTCGTTGGTATTCAAATGTCCTGACTGCGGCAAGGAGTTTGGCATCCGTATAGGTGTGAGCAAACTTCGTGAGCGTCAGAAAGACGAGAACCCCGACGAACAGGCCAACGAGCAGGGGTGCGGCTCTATCGTGGTGATTGAGAACGTATTTCACTACAAGCAAGTGATACCCTTGCAGATGGGCGACAACGTGATTGGCAGATACCAGAAAGGCAATCCTGCGAATGCGACTTTTGAGACCGTAGACCCTAGCGTAGATTTGAATCATTGCACGATTACCGTTTCACGCGACAAGAAAGGACGCTTGCGCTACACACTCAAAGACAACAACAGCAACACTGGCACTTTTGTTGACAATGTGGAGCTTTCGCCCAAAGAGCGCCGTCTGATTAACGACGGCACACTCTTCACTTTAGGCGCCACTAGCATAATTTTGCGCTCTGCCGAGGCTAAAGACGAATAATTATGCATAATTTCTAAAGAAATTAATCTCATATTAACGATTTCTTTCATTTTAGGCTCGTTTTACCATTTATTTTTGTACCTTTGCGCCTTGATAATTCAAAGGAAATAATAAAAATCAATGGAAACAACAGCAATTCTGCTACTCCACTGCCCAGATCAGCAGGGTATCATTTCGGAAGTAACCAAGTTTATCACCGATAATAAGGGTAACATTGTGTACCTTGACCAGTATGTAGACAAGGTTGATGGTATGTTTTTCATGCGCATAGAATGGGAACTTGAAGGATTTCAGATTCCACGTGACAAGATCTACGATTATATCACTACGCTCTATGCACAGCGCTACCAGATGAAGTTCAGCCTCTATTACAGCGACAAACGACCAAGAATGGCCATTTTCGTGTCAAAGATGAGCCATTGCCTATATGACCTGTTGGCCCGTTGGAAGGCTGGAGAGTTTAATTGCGATATTCCCTGTATCGTATCCAATCACGAAGATCTGCGCTATGTGGCTGATCAGTTTGGCATTCCCTATTACGTGTGGAGCATTAAGAAAGACCACAGCAACAAGGAAGAAGTAGAAGCCGCAGAAATGGAACTGTTGAAGAAAGAGGATATCTCGTTTATAGTGCTGGCCCGATATATGCAGATCATCAGCGACGAGATGATTGCAGAGTATCCACACCACATCATCAACATTCACCACTCATTCCTACCCGCTTTCATCGGCGCAAAGCCATACCACCAGGCTTATGAGCGCGGCGTGAAGATCATCGGTGCCACCAGTCACTATGTAACAGCTGAGCTCGACGCTGGTCCTATCATTGAGCAGGATGTGACCCGCATCACACATAAGGACACCCCCGAGAGTCTGGTACTGAAAGGCAAGGACCTTGAGAAGATTGTGCTCTCACATGCCGTATCGAAGCACATTCAGCGTAAAATCCTCACCTATAAAAACAAAACAATTATCTTCTCGTAATGCAAGTAGCAATCGTGAAATATAACGCAGGGAATATTTATTCTGTGGTAAATGCCCTGAAACGACTGGGCATCGAACCCCTGCTGACAGACGACGCAGAGCAACTGGTAAAGGCAGACAAAGTGCTATTTCCCGGCCAAGGGCATGCTGGCGAAGCTATGGATTATTTGAAGGCCCGCAAACTCGACGAGGTAATCCGCTCATTAAAGCAGCCCGTATTCGGTATCTGTGTGGGGCAGCAACTACTCTGCAAGCATTCTGAAGAGGGCAATACAGATTGCATCGGAATTTTTGATGCAGAGGTAAAGCGATTTCTGCCAGAGAAGCATGAGGACAAAGTGCCTTGCATGGGGTGGAATCAGCTCTATGATCTGAAGAGCCCGCTCTACAAGGGACTCAACGATGGCGACTACGTGTACTTCGTCCATAGTTTCTACGTACCGACTTGTAAGGACACAATAGCCACCGCCGACTACATACAACCCTACTCGGCCTCGATGCATAAAGACAATTTCTATGCTTGCCAGTTCCACCCGGAAAAGAGTGGTAAGGTGGGTGAACAAATCCTTAAAAACTTCCTTGAATTATGATAGAACTCATACCTGCTATCGACATCATCAACGGCCAATGCGTCAGACTGACCAAAGGCGATTACGGCCAGAAAACCGTATACCGAGACTCCCCCGCCGAAGTGGCTAAGGAGTTCGAGGAAATTGGCTTCACCCGTCTGCACGTGGTTGATCTCGATGGTGCAAAATCAAAACATATCGTCAACGACAACGTACTCCGCCGTATTACGACAGAAACCTGTCTAACCGTTGATTTCGGAGGTGGCATCAAGACCGACGAGGATATCGAAAAGGCTTTTGCCTCAGGTGCATCGATGGTAACAATCGGTTCAATAGCCGTCACTCAGCCAGACCTATTTATGGGATGGCTCAAGAAATACGGCGCAGAGCGTATCATTCTTGGTGCTGACGTACGACACGGGAAAATCAGTATCAATGGCTGGAAAGAAGATTCGGCTGAGGATTTATTGCCTTTCCTGCAAAAATATGTTGATGCCGGAGTGAAGAATGTATTGTGCACAGAGATCTCAAAAGACGGCACATTGGCAGGTCCTGCTATCGATTTATACAAAGAAGTCATGGCGGCCTATCCAGAAATGCACTTAATCGCCAGCGGAGGCGTATCATCACTCGACGATATCAAGGCGCTGGATGCTGCAGGCATTCCTGCCGTGGTGTTCGGTAAAGCCATTTATGAAGGGAAAATCAATCTTAATGAATTATGGGACTGGCAAAACGCATAATACCCTGTCTGGATGTGAAAGACGGTGAAACCGTCAAAGGAACCAACTTCGTAAATTTGCGAAGTGCAGGTGATCCTGTTGAACTTGGCAAAGCCTACAGCGAGCAGGGAGCCGACGAGTTATGTTTCCTTGATATTACTGCTTCATATGAAGGCCGCAAGACTTTCACCGAGATGGTGACCCGTGTAGCAAAAGAAATCAATATTCCCTTCACTGTTGGCGGTGGCATTAATGAGCTAGCCGACGTAGAACGTCTGCTATATGCGGGAGCCGACAAGGTGAGTGTGAACAGTGCCGCCATCCGTCGCCCAGAACTGATTGACGAGATTACGAACCGCTTCGGATCACAGGTATGTGTATGCGCCATCGACGCTCGCATGGATGAAGACGGATGGCACTGCTACCTGAAAGGTGGACGCGAACGCACAGAACGGGGACTCTTTGAGTGGGCTCATGAGGCACAAGAACGTGGTGCAGGCGAGATTTTATTTACCTCAATGAATCACGATGGCGTAAAAGAGGGGTATGCGAACGAGGCGTTGAGAGAGTTGGCCGACAACCTGTCAATTCCCATCATAGCCAGCGGTGGCGCGGGGAAAAAAGAGCATTTCCGTGATACTTTCATCGAAGGGCATTCTGATGCAGCGCTTGCTGCCAGCGTATTCCACTTCGGCGAGATACCCCTTCCCGAACTCAAACAATATTTAAAATCAGAAGGAATAAACGTACGTATATGAAAATAGATTTTGAAAAGTGCGGTGGCTTGGTCCCCGCCATCATACAGGATGCGACAACCAAGAATGTGCTAATGCTTGGTTACATGAATCAGGAGGCTTTCGACAAAACTATCGCGACAAAGAAAGTCACCTTCTGGAGTCGTTCACGCAATTGCCTTTGGACTAAAGGCGAGACATCAGGAAACTTCCTCCATCTGGTAGACTTCATGGTGGATTGTGACAACGACACCCTGCTTGTAAAGGCTATTCCAGACGGGCCGACTTGCCACACAGGTTCCGATACCTGCTGGGGAGAAGACAACGAGCAGAATCCCCTGCTTTTCCTCACGGAACTGCAGGACTTCATCAACCAGCGCCATGAGGAGATGCCCGAAGGCAGCTACACCACCAAACTTTTCAAGGACGGCATTAACAAAATTGCTCAAAAGGTTGGCGAAGAAGCGCTTGAAACTGTTATCGAGGCCACTAACGGCACCGCTGATCACCTGATTTACGAAGCAAGTGATCTGCTGTATCATCTCGTGGTGATGCTCACTAGTAAAGGTATGCGTATCGAACAGGTGGCCGACGAATTACACAAGCGTCACGATCCCAACTGGGACAAGAAGCGCCGCGAGGCTAAGGCTAAAGGTATCATGAAGTAATCTAAAGAGAATCATTATATGCTGATCAGTTATAAGAATGTAAACATCTACCAGCAGCCCGACACCAAGATTCTTGAGGGTGTGGATTTCCAAGTTGAAGAAGGCGAATTCGTCTACATCATCGGACGAGTTGGTTCTGGCAAGAGTTCGTTACTAAAGACACTCTATTGTGATTTGGATGTAGACGAAGCTGAGGAGGCTAATGTGCTCGGACATGACCTGCTGACTATCCGTCGCAAAGAGATTCCTGCATTGCGTAAGGAGGTTGGTATCGTGTTTCAGGACTTTCAACTGCTAACAGACCGGACCGTTTACAAGAACCTCTGTTTCGTATTGAAGGCTACAGGTTGGAAAGACAAACAGTTAATTAATGAACGTATTCATGAGGTTTTGTCTCAAATAGGACTAGAGGATAAACTCGACAAAATGCCTAATGAACTGTCGGGAGGTGAACAGCAGCGCATAGCTATTGCCCGAGCAATATTGAACCACCCGAAACTGATTATCGCTGATGAGCCTACTGGTAATCTCGACAAGGAGACTGCCGACAATATCATGCAACTGTTGTGTAGCATTGCCGAAAATGGTACTGCCGTTGTAATGACAACTCATAACATTGGTTTGCTCAACAAGTATCCAGGCAAGGCCTATCAGTGTCAGGAAGGTAAGATGGGACAAGTAACAGTGAGAAAAGCATAGAAGATATAACATAAAAATATAATCGATATGAAAGTAATGAAATTCGGCGGAACATCCGTCGGCAGTTCTCAGAGAATGAAAGAGGTGACCGCTCTGGTTACCAAGTCAGGCGACCCTGTATTCGTGGTGCTTTCAGCCATGTCAGGAACCACCAACTCTCTTGTCGAGATTTCTGATTACCTTTACAAGAAGAATCCTGATGGTGCCAACGAGGTTATCAATCGTTTGGAGCAGAAGTATGACAAGCATGTAGAAGATCTTTACGCCAAAGAGGAGACAAAGGCCGCTACCCGCGAGTTCCTCCGCAGTGAGTTCGACTATCTGCGTTCTTTCACTAAAGAATTATTCACCAGTTTCGAGGAAAAAAGCATCGTGGCTCAGGGTGAGATTATCTCTACGAACATGGTTGTGAACTACATGAAGGAGCAGGGCATCAAGGCTGTTCTACTGAATGCACTCGACTTTATGCGTACAGACAAAAATTCCGAACCAGATCCCGTATATATCAAAGAAAAACTCCGTGCCAGCCTTGAAGAAAACGAAGGTGCACAGGTATATATCACCCAAGGATTTATCTGTCGCAATGCTTATGGTGAAATCGACAATCTGCAGCGTGGTGGTTCCGACTACACCGCTTCACTCATAGGTGCAGCCATCAATGCTGAGGAAATTCAGATTTGGACCGATATTGACGGCATGCACAATAACGATCCACGTGTAGTCGACAAGACAGAGCCTGTCCATCAGCTTCACTTCGAAGAGGCTGCCGAGCTAGCTTACTTCGGTGCTAAGATTCTCCACCCCACATGCGTTCAGCCAGCCAAGTATGCCGGTATTCCCGTGCGTTTGCTGAACACGATGGATCCCGATGCTGAGGGAACAACCATTAGCAATGCCACCGAATACGGTAAAATCAAGGCTATCGCTGCTAAGGACAACATCACCGCTATCAAAATCAAATCATCTCGCATGTTACTGGCCACAGGTTTCCTGCGCAAGGTATTCGAGATATTCGAGAGCTATCAGACACCTATCGACATGGTATGTACCTCTGAGGTTGGCGTTTCAATGAGCATCGATAATTCCGCCCATTTAGGTGAGATTGTTGATGAATTAAAGAAATACGGCACCGTGACTGTTGACACCAACATGTGTATCATCTGCGTTGTAGGTGACCTCGACTGGTCAAACATCGGTTTCGAAACTTTAGCCCTCGACGCGCTGAAGGACATTCCCGTACGTATGGTAAGCTATGGTGGTTCAAACTACAACATCTCTTTCCTCATCCGCGAGGAAGACAAGAAGCGTGCGCTTCAGAATCTGAGTAATACGATTTTCAATAAATAAATGGCAAAAGGAATATTCCCCGTAGATAGGTTTCAGTCTATACAGACTCCCTTCTACTACTACGACACAGAACTACTGCGCCAGACGTTGCGCACTATCAACGAGGAGGCTAGTCACCACGAAGGATTCGTGGTACACTATGCCATCAAGGCAAATGCAAACTCCCGTCTGCTCCGTATCATTCGCGAGGCAGGTCTTGGTGCCGACTGCGTCAGCGGCGGCGAAATCGAAGCATCCGTCAAGGCAGGATTCCCTGCATCAAAGATCGTGTATGCTGGTGTAGGCAAAAGCGATTGGGAGATTAATCTTGGACTTGACAACGATATTTTTTGCTTTAACGTAGAAAGTCTCCCCGAACTTGAGGTTATCAATGAACTGGCAGCCCAGAAAGGCAAGGTGGCACGCGTTGCCTTCCGTCTGAACCCCAATGTGGGCGCACATACACACGCAAACATCACCACTGGTCTTGCTGAAAATAAATTCGGCATAGCCATGCGTGATATGTTAACCGTTATTGCTGAGGCAGAGAAACTTCCTAACGTGAAGTTTGTGGGGCTGCATTTTCACATCGGCTCACAGATTCTCGATATGGGTGATTTTGAAGCCCTCTGCAATCGTGTCAATGAGTTGCAAAACGAATTGGAGAGCCACCGCATTCGTGTAGAGCACATCAATGTAGGCGGTGGACTCGGTATAGACTACGAGCACCCCAATCGTCTGCCTGTTCCCGACTTCAAGGCCTACTTCGACACCTATGCAAAGAAGCTGAAATTACGTCCTGGTCAAACTCTCCACTTCGAATTGGGACGAGCTGTTGTGGCACAATGCGGAAGCCTAATCACACGAACCTTATATATAAAGGAAGGTGCCACTAAGAAGTTTGCCATTGTCGACGCTGGATTCCCCGACCTCATCCGCCCCGCACTGTATCAAGCTTATCACAAAATTGAGAACATTACAAGTGAAGAGCCGACAGAAGCATACGATGTGGTAGGACCTATCTGCGAATCTACTGATGTCTTTGCCAAACAAATCGATCTCAATCGCACCAAGCGTGGCGACTTGCTCGCTATACGGTCTGCGGGAGCTTATGGCGAGATCATGGCATCTCAATACAACTGCCGTAAACTACCACTTGCTTATATGAGCGACGAAATCTAAAAGGCAAAGGGATGTAAGTTTTAATAGAAAAAGGTAAATAAATGAGCACAAGCAATCGCGGCATCTCTATCATCATGACAGTCTACGATCAGGCTCGTGAGCTTGAATCAAACCTGCCTCTATTCCTTTCACAGGAATATGAGGCAGATTATGAGGTCATCGTTGTCGACGAGACATCAACAGACAATACTGAGGATGTATTAAAACTGCTGAAAAAAGACTATCCACACCTTTATACAACATTTCTCCCAAAGCCCAACAGACACGTCACCAGGAAGAAGCTTGCCTTTAGCATCGGAACAAAAGCCGCTAAGAACGAACTGATTATGTTTTCAAGAATCGACAGACCGATTACAGCTCCAGACATACTCAAAGCCATCAGTGAAGTACTTGATGAAAACGCAGAGTTAACTCTTGGATATATCGGAAGGAAAGGCATTCGCCTGCAATCATTTGCTTTTGTCGACAGTGCAGCAAGTCACATCAGAAAGGCTGAACGTCGACTCAAAAAGGTTGTTGATCGTGACACACGCATGAGTTATGCTTGGGGAAGATATGACTTTATCATCATCCACAAAAAGAACGTTCTGGATCTGTTGAACCTTTTCGAACAGCACATTTCCCCGACCGCGCTTCTCGGCATACGATTGAGCATTCTATGGCAGAGCCTCATTAAACGATCGTCCACCACACTACTTGTAACGGAGTGAGATATCAAAGCCTATGAAAGTCCTGCATGTATATCCCAAATCCGATGCCCTCATTCTGCATCATGTTCAGATGCTGAATGAGGGCTTACGACAGAGCGTTGACACATATACCGCAGACAGCTACAGTGCCTTCCGACAAGCAATGAAAGGACACAAGCCCGACATTGTCCATGTGCACGGCTGTACCCATTTCTTTCTCACCAGAGTCCTTCGTTCTGCTCGCAGAGCTGGTATACGTACGGTTTTGTCTCTTCATGGTCAGTTAGAACCATGGACTATCAATCAGCAGAGTACACAAGAGAAAGCAACCAGACTTTTACTATTAAAAGAGGCGATTATACACACATACGCCATTATTACCTTTGGACGTCTAGAACGCAGCAACTTCGAAGATTTAGGTTGGAATCGCCGTATCGAAGAGATACATAATGCGGTGATTACCAACACCATCAACCCTATTGAGATGTGTGCCCAAACCTTCACTGTCTATCAGCGAATACTCGACTCCAACACACTCGGTCTGATGGACAATCTGACCCATCAATATTTGAAAGCAATCATCAAAGCAGGCATCTTGGGTGATCAGCGATGGGTCGACGAAGTACCAACTACAAGTCCTGATTGGCGTCATATATTAGTATATGCCGAACACGAAAACATACGCAACTACGTGGATTATGGCATTAACATTCTAGGGCTATCAACACCTATGCTTGACACCTCCAGAATCAGTGCCTATTTTCCTGATAAATACGTAATGCCCCACCCAATCAAAGAAATTGCCGGTGACTATCAGGGGGACGAAAACGAATATGTTTTCCGAATGATTAAACAGATCAGTAAGCGTCCCTTACTTCTTCACCTCATCGAGCTCACCCGTGAACTCTATCGCGACAGCATCGACGATGAACGCCTTTCTGAGCTATTAGAGAGCAAAGGACTGAAGGAATTCGCGGGTCGGCTCATGCAGGTACTCGGCGAAGAGACCGGACTCAACGAAGGCTACATGCCTATACTCCCTATTAACGACAAAAAGACAGAACATTTACGCAGAATTATTGCAAACCACTTAAAAATATGACAAGCCATCATCACTACACACAAGCAGACATGCACTACCTGCAGTTGCTTTCACAATCATTTCCTACTATCGCTGCGGCCTCAACGGAGATAATCAATCTCGAGGCTATCATGGCACTCCCCAAAGGAACAGAGCACTTTTTGGCCGATATTCACGGTGAGAGTGAGGCCTTCCGCCATATCCTAAAGAATGCCTCAGGCAATATTAAGCGAAAAGTCAACGAACTCTTCGGCAACAGCATACGTGAGTCGGAGAAAAAAGAACTATGCACGCTAATCTATTACCCAGAACAAAAACTTGAACTCATTAAGGCTAGAGAGGCCGATCTCGGCGATTGGTATCGCATCACCATCCATCAGCTGGTAAAGGTGTGCCGCGATGTATCATCGAAATACACCCGTTCAAAAGTACACAAGTCACTGCCCGAGGAATTCTCATATATCATTCAGGAACTGCTCCACGAGAGCCTTTCCGACATCGACAAGGCGGCCTATGTCAGTGTGATTGTTGACACCATCATTTCTACAGGCCGTGCCGATGATTTCATCTGCGCCATCTGTAATGTAATCCAACGGCTGGCCATCGACCAACTGCATATTCTCGGTGACATCTACGACCGAGGTCCAGGTGCCCATATCATTATGGACACCTTACGCCAATACCACTCTTGGGACATCCAGTGGGGCAACCACGATATACTATGGATGGGAGCATCAGCAGGCAATGATGCCTGTATCTGTAACGTGCTGCGTCTGTGTCTGCGCTATGCAAACCTGACTACCATCGAAGAGTATGGAATCAACCTGGTACCTTTGGCCACCTTTGCCCTTGAGACTTATGGCGATGACCCCTGCGAGGAATTCCTGCCCAAATTGCTGCCTGGGAATTCGATGGATGACAAGGAACGTCAACTCACCGCTAAGATGCATAAGGCTATTGCTGTCATCCAATTCAAGGAGGAAGCAGCGATATTTGAACGTCATCCAGAATGGGGCATGCTCGGACGCTGTCTGTTTAACCACATCGACTATACGCAAGGCATTTGTACCATCGACGGCAAAGCGTATGAGATGAAGAGCTGTCACTTCCCAACTATTGACCCAAAGAAGCCCAATAAGATGACATCCGCCGAGGCTGACCTCATGATGAAACTCCACCACTCGTTCCGCATCTGCGAGAAACTTAAGAAACACATCCGAACACTGCTCTCACATGGCTGCATGTACACCGTAAGCAATTCCAACCTACTGTTTCATGCTAGCTGTCCACTCAACGACGACGGTTCGCTGAAAGAGGTAGAGATTTACCCTGGCATCAGCTATTGTGGTAAGGACCTCATGCACAATATAGGCATGATGATCCGCGCGGCATTCACCTCCAACAATTCTGCCGAATCATCTACAGAAGAATATCCTCACGACTATGCCCGTGATTATTTTCTCTACCTGTGGTGCGGCAAAGATTCCCCACTCTTCGATAAATCGAAGATGGCCACTTTCGAACGCTATTTTCTGAAAGATAAAGAAACATACAAGGAAGAAAAAGGCAACTACTTCAAGCTACGCGACTCTGAGGATGTGTGCGATCGTATACTCGATGCCTTTGAGGTTAAAGGGAATAATCGTCATATCATCAATGGCCACGTACCCGTTCACGCTTCTAAAGGCGAAAACCCTATAAAGGCTGGCGGCAAACTGATGGTGATTGATGGTGGTTTCTCTGAGGCATACCATAGTGAGACTGGTATTGCAGGCTATACGCTTGTCTATCACTCACGCGGTTTCCAACTAGTTCAGCACGAACCTTTCACCTCACAACAAGACGCTGTCGTGCGTGAGATTGACATTAAATCAACAACACAGATCATCGAGATGTCAGCCCACCGCATGCTAGTAGCCGATACCGATAAAGGAACTGAGCTCAAGTCTCAAGTAGTCGACTTGAAAGAACTGCTCTACGCCTATCGTCATGGCATCATCAAAGAAAAAAGAATATGAAGAAGCCCTTTCTCACCCTCTTATTTCTTCTGCTTTATCCTATTGCAGTTTCTGATTTTGCCGGAGAGATTGTGGCAGAGAACCATATCTATAGCCAACACATTAAGACCCTTCAGGCTATCGCCAACAATAACTGGCTATCATCACCAGCCGTTCTACGCTTGAGGAGTGACGATGTACTCTATGTCAGTTTCGACGAACTTTCACATACTTATCATCGCTACACCTACCACATTGAACGATGTGAAGCAGACTGGACAACAGCCTCAGAGGTGTTTGAGAGCGACTGGATTGAAGGCTTCAACAATTGCCTAATCGAAAACTACAGCCTCTCTGTAAATACCATCGTCCCATACACGCACTATCAGTTTCAAATCCCCAACGACAGGTGTCGCCTGAAGATGAGCGGTAATTACCGTCTCCATATCACCGATGACGACAGCAATGAAGAAGTGGCTAGCATAGACTTTCTAGTAACGGAGCAAACAATGTCGCTGGCACTCGAAGCCACTACAAATACCGATATCGACACTAACCAGAGCCATCAGCAGCTCAGTCTCAGGCTCAATTATCTGGGCAACAGGGTGACCTACCCTGACGAACAAATTATGCTTGTAGTGATGCAAAACGGGCGCGAAGACAACATGCGACGTGGCGTGTCCCCCACCTATTCAAATGCTGATGGACTTGAATGGCATCATTGTCGCGAACTTATTTTCGAGGGTGGCAATGAGTATCGCAAGTTCGAAATACTCGATCCCAGCCACCCTACAATGGGCATTGACAACATCACATGGGACGGCAGTAACTATCAAGTCTATCCCTTCCTTGATGAACCTCGTCCCAACTACATCTACGACAAAGATGCCAACGGAGCCTTCTACATCCGCAACAGCGACAACCGTGAAAACGACACGTCGAGCGAATATGTATTGGTAAACTATCGCCTCAAGGCGCCCTATATGCCTCAAGGACATATCATTATCAATGGTCATTGGACAACCGAGGCCTCTAATAGCTACATAATGACCTACGATAAAGAAAACAGTACCTACACCGCTCAGATACTCCAGAAACAAGGATACTATTCATATCAATACCTATGGAAACCGAACAATGGTCGACCTCGATTACTACCAAGCGAAGGGAACTTCTACCAGACAGAGAATCGTTATCTGGCATTTATTTATTATAAAGGTATTGGCGAACGTACTTGGCGACTTACCGCGCTTCGCGAAATTCTTTTGGGGTCATCTGATGCACACGATAAAACGTGGAGATGAAATAGTTTGGCGAGACAAAGCCACACTCGTCAGCAATTTCGCTAACAGACTTGCTACTCATCTTCAGCAATTTCGTTGCACGATCCAGCATCATCCTCCTATACAATAGTCTCGGACTCTTAAACACATTATCTGAAACTACCCTGTAGAAGTCTTGCACATTGAGTCCCGACTCCGAACTCAGCACCCTCATCGAGAGTTGATTTTTGTCGGCCTTGTTCACAAACGATACCAACCTTTCCATCACTTTCACAAACTGCGGATCTATATCTTCCTGAATAGCATACTCGCCGGTTCTCATCTCCTCCGATGTTGGTTCCAGCACAATCTCCCCTCGTGTCGACAAACGACGAGCAATAGTACAGATACGCCTGATAATGGTCTGCTCACCACGATTTCTCTGGGCCCTCAGTTTATAGTTACGATGGAAAAGATAGGTATTAATAACAGTCAACACAAGCAGCAGCAGGCCCAGAATCGAAAACAAGCCTGTGGTTCGCCACCAAGGTTCATTAATCTTTACCACCCACTGAAGAGGTTCCGTATCCCATCTGTCGGGCACCATCGAAGCTTGTAGTTCGATAGTGTATGTACCAGGGCTGAGCGACATCAGCGGAAGGTGGAACATACCTCTGGCATCAATCAGTCCAGCCGAATTAGCTCGTGTATACACATGCCAATCGTCCATCAGTCCCTTTACACGCACCCGATAACATGTCTGCTGCGGCCGAAAGTAATTCAATGCCGAGAAAACTAGCGTTGTAGAGTTTTGGGTATAGTTTAGATTGATTTCCTCTGTCCACGACAAAGCCTTATCCAGAATCACGTCACCCTCATACTCTTGGCCAGTATCTATCTCGTTGCCGTTCACCTGTAGACGAATCAGCTTAGGATACAATTTAAATGGAAACTCACCGCTCACAGTTTTCATCCCTTTGGGGTTAAATACAAGTACATGGTCAAGCGACTGCATCACCAGTTCGCCGCCTGGCAGACACATCGCCTTACCGTTTACAAACGACTCTCTGGGTAAGTTCTCGTTGTGGTTGTAGCCGATGATATACCTGATTTTATCGCCTTTGAACGTCAGGCACGATATGCCATAACTCGTAGCCACCCAGATATTGTGCTGTTTGTCTTCCACTACAGAGTGAATTACGTTGTTCAATAAGCCATCTTTCTTCGTGATTACCTGTGGCAGCATATCGGTTAGTTTCCTATAAAGCTGTAAACCCTGAGATGTACCGACCCACGTCCATCCGCGTGAGTCTTTATATACTGTGTTCACGAACTTATGTCTGAACATGATGGGTTTGTCCATTCCATCCATCATCGCCCCCAATTCAGCTGCTCGTTTCTGACTCCAGTCGTAAATCGTAAACGGTGGTGTATAAGGCATAGAATAAAGCAATCCACGTCTCTCGGTACCTGCCCATAATCCTCCTTGATTATCGAACGCCATTACGTTAATGTCGGTATTCAGCGTCTGTCCGTTGACAAGCCTCAAGTTGTCCGCATGTGTCAGTTTATCTGTCACCACATCATAGGTCCAATAGCCATACTCTGATGGAATGTAAAGCACACTATCGCGATCTGTCATATTATTCAGATGGTAGGGCGTACGCAGCACCTCTTTCCATTGGCGCTTCTCCACGTCAAACTGGTTCAATATGGCATCCTTGAAACCATTTCTTATCTGATAGATTTTGTTACCATCCACCTTCAGTACCGATGAGAAGCGGAATCTGTCCATATCTTGCGGACCATAGGCATAACTCTCGTGAATCTTCTTGGCTGTTGGCATCTCATACATCTCAACCAACCCATTCTCATAAAACAGCAGCAGAGTGTTGCCCTTATATATCTCAAGATCCTGCAAATTCAGGTCTTTCCTAATCTTCAGTGTCTTCTTTGTCTTCGAGTTAAATAGTCCGCCATCTGTCAACAACCACACAATGCCATCCTGATCAACAAACATATCAGTCACATTCTGCTTTATGCCGAATCCTTTGAATACGCTCTCTACCGAGTTCACAAACCTCTCTGTCACCAAGTCAACGCAGGTCACTGATAATTTGTTTTTCAGCCAAATATGATCATAACGGTCAAAATACAGATGGTAATTGCCATGATAGTTTTTCAGCGGGAAAATGTTCTCGTCGGTAGGGTCGATATATTCAAAACGCTGACCATCGTAGAAATTTATCTGCCCCATCGTGGCTATCACAAGTCGTCCACATGGCATGCAACTGATAACCTGTGCACTGTTGTCAGCTAGTCCGTCAGCAGCACTGTAGTTCCTGAACAAACGGGTCGACAACTCTGCCCTCACCCATACTGGCGACAGCATCATACAGATTAGTAAAAAGGTTAATACTGTCTTCTTACTCATATCGCTATGATTTTAAATACTTTCTATTCTCTCTATGCGCAACTTCAGCAGACCTGCCGGCACACGCACCTCCACCACATCGCCCACCTTCTTATTCATCAGCGCCTGAGCTATAGGCGACTTGATTGAAATTTTTCCTTCGCGCAGGTTAGCCTCATGCGGACTTGCTATCGTATAGGTCATGCGATTGTTGTTGGCTAGATTAGTCATTTCCACCTTACTAAGCAACTGGATACAATCGTTACTCAGCCTTGAGGTGTCTATCACACGGGCGTTTTCAAGCACACGCTGCTTGAAGCGTATTCTGCCTAGCAACCGCGACTGTTCGCGCTTGGCCGCATGATATTCAAAATTTTCGCTCAGGTCGCCCTTATCACGCGCCTCAGCAATAGCATCCCTCACCTGAGGCAGTTCCACACGCTCCATGTGCTGGAGTTCGGCCACGAGTTTATCGTAGCCTTCTTTTGACATATATTCAAAACTCATAAATTTACTCTCCCATTTCGGCCACAAATTTAGCCATAATTCCTCAAACATCCCTAAAACAATACTTTAAAAATCGTTAATTATACAGGTATCGACAAAGGAATCTGATTGAAATGAGTATTTTTGCAAAACAAAAAACATATTATCGTATGACAGACCAAACAACTAACACTGGAATGGTAAGAAAAGCCAGTAAAAACGATATCACACGCATCATTGAACTGTTACATCAGGTAGATATGGTACACCATGTGATACGTCCAGACTTATTTAAGCCTAATACAACCAAGTATAACGAAAAACAACTCGAAGCTTTGCTCAGTGAAGACAACAAACCCGTATTCGTTTATGACGATGGTGAGATATGGGGACACGCTTTCTGTCTGATTACTGAAGTCAAGAACGACAAACTGCTACAAGACATCAAGACTATGTATATTGACGATATATGCGTGGACGAAACGGCTCGCGGCAAACACATCGGGAAAGCGCTCTATGAGCACGTGAACTCCTACGCTCGTTCTATTGGCTGCCAAAGCATCACCTTAAATGTGTGGGAGGGTAATACCCCTGCCCTGAGTTTCTACAGAAACATGGGTATGCATGTGCAGAAGACCACCATGGAAACGTTTTTGTAAACCGGATATCACCCATTAGAAAAATATGCTGGTGATAATGTTGCGAAATCGTCGAACCGACGGCAGTGTTAGCACGCTTGCTAACAACTGCCCATGAGAGAGATTCTAATGTCGGTTCTAATCACCATTACAAACAATATTAATTTCATTTCAACAGAATATCTTCCGTAATAATAGCCAGACCTATTGGCAACTTACCAAGTTTCCCTATAGTAAAACGGCAGAATATCTATTTTTATCTGAGACAGCATATCGAGCATCCCATAGGTATCAGTATCAATAACAGCAAATCTAACATCATTTTAATAAAAATGTGCCCCGAGAATAACAAATAAACCTCTCGGGACACACACATTTGTGTTACTTAATCGATATAATCTGCCAAATCCATTATCAGTTGCGAGTTCCATTTCGCACTTTTAGAAATACCATTGCATTCAACAGTATCAAGTTGTATGATATTCGAGCCCAGACTCTCTGAATCGGTACATCTAAATACGAACTTGCATTTTAGCATTAAAACCCTTTCGCCAATATTCAATTTGACCATAGATTCACCTTTTCCATTGGACTTGTCTTCATTAAAGACCATATCATTAATGTCAGGCAAATCCACATTAAACGACAGGTAGTTACGTGATATTTCATTAACTGCAATACTTTCTATTTCAAAAGGAATATTTTTTTCTGAAGGCTCTCCATAAACAGAAATCGTAGCAGCGACACTCTCAGAAGCAAGAAGATCATTCCCCGCCGCATCTGTATAAGAAAGTAACACTCCATTATGTATGGCAGAAGCATGGAAAGGACTATATGAATCATCCTTACTACACGACACCATGCACAATACAAGGGCAACTACCCCCATAAATCCTTTAATACCATACATAAGTACTCAGATTAATAAACATCATAGGATTCGCTTTAAATCTGACATCAGGGTTACCTTCGAAAGACGACCAAACATTATCAGTTGCCAAGTACCAGCCATTACCATTATTCGGTCCCCATCCCCAGTTCATATACAATCTGTCATCATACTCAGTCCATGACTTGATTTTAATGCCAAGGAACTTCTTTGTAACAGTATACGACTGCTCATAATAACCATCACAGAACCAAATATGTCCAGCCCAAGGAGCATCATGATGCCACGCACCAAGAAGGACTCCTCGGTTGAAGGTTGACTCTTCACCAAAATAGTTGATGCCTTTGAAACTCAAATTATTATATACCGTTTCAAAATTGTAACTGGCAAGTTTTGCATTCTTATAACCAAGTTTTTTAAGGCCTTTTATAATGTTGGCTGGCGTAGCACCGCTTTCTTCATCTTTTTTCTTCCCCCAGTCATATTCTGGAATACTATCAGCAATCTGTCGAAGTTTTCTTGCAGTTTCTGTAACTGTAGTCACATTTTTTATGTTTCTCATATCAGTATAATCAAAACTCGGATATGTGGGAGTAACGTTACCTAGCATTCTTTGTGATGTATCATACATCAGCATTCCTGTAGCGATAGCAGGACATCCAATGCAAGCACGATTAGGCGCACACATATTATAGCCACCTTCCTGACACCAATAATCCAAGTCCTTTCCTGTGTATGGATATATAGACTTCTTCCCTGAGCTATTTTCACGTCCTCGTGTCTGAGGCTGCGGCTCGTTGTTATTGACAACAATCTCATACTCATATCCATCACGCCCCAAATCTTTCCAGTTATTAAAATAATCGGTTGAGGTAGATGACTGATTATTAATATTGCCTATAACCCTATTCTTTAAAGCAGAAATATACATAGCCATCGGACTATCGTCAGAGATATCAGAGAATTCAAGATTTCCCATGTTCGAATGTGCCAAAATAGGAAATGAACTGTTATCACCTGCAATAAGCACATATCCTCCATTATTTATATAGTTAATGGCATACAAAAGAGTGTCACCATCTTCAATATAGAAATCCACATCAGACACGACCTTAGAAATAGGATCTATGGTCCTTGTGACAGATTCTGGCGTATCATTTTTTTCGAGTCCAGCATTAAACATTGAGGCATATGCCAGAGCTTGCTTCATATTAAGTTTAGAGTTTTCGAAGGACACCTCATCTACGAGGTTTTCATTGGGCGCAATGTCCGTCTGGTTCTCAGAACATGAAAACAGAAGAAACGAGCTTGCAACTAAATAAAATATTTTCTTCATAAATGCATAATTGATAATTTCACTTACTCATAAAGCTTTTCAGTTTCCGCTCCTTTTTCCCAGTCTGGTCTGTCTCAATTCTTCCGGAATATATTGAATGATTATTTCTGATTAGTTCAATCTATTATGACTTATTCTAGCATAAATACTCCTTTATAGGAACTGCTGCCAAGTGATATTATGATAGCATATTCTCCGCCTGGAAGAAAACTCATATCAATAGAATAAACTTCAAATGTGCTAAAATCCATGATTCCCTCTAATACTACTGCATCATTTTCATCATATATACAATAGATGAATGTATCACTTGACGAGTACAAATCAAGACTATGACTGCTTTCATTCAAAAAGGCTGTTATAGGTATTACAGGGCGTCGGGCAGGAGCCTTTTTGGGCTTAAATATACCGCCCCCAGTTTGCGATGTATCCATCTTATGAAGTTCAACATAAGTTCCTTGAGTGTTTTGAGCACATATAAAGGAACTTTGAGTGATGAACGCAAACATAATCGACATAAATTTAAGTCTCAACATATTTTATAATTTTATTGGTTTATGATTGTGGGGGCAAAAATAGCGAAATTGAATAGAACAACCAAAAAAAATTTGTTTCATCTTGTTTCACATACTGCAAATGAAACAAGATGAAACAAAAAAAGCCCCAAAAAACGCTGTTTTTTATATTTTTTCGTATCTTTGCATTCAAATAATAACCAGTTTATATCAATATGAGCCATTACTTTAACCGATACATATTATTCGCAATGCTATTGCTGGCTTCATGTTCTAAAGACAATTCTTTAGAGAAAATGGAGCAAATCAAGATGATTGGAAATAAAGATCCCAATAAAGCACTTGTCATGCTTGACTCTCTTGATACTGAAATCAAGGGAAAAAGTGATTATGCCATTCATAAATATGAATTGTTACGCGTCAGACTTAATGACAAGGCAGACAACATACCTAGTTCTGATAGTTTGATAAAAAAACAGATTGAATATTTTGATAAAAACGGGTCTGCAGTTGAAAAGCAAGAGGCGTATTACTATGCAGGAAGTGTGTATCGTGACCTACAAGACACACCAAGGGCATTAGAACATTTCTTTAAATCGTTAGATTATGCCCTAGGCAACAAAGAATGTGATTCAATTCTGTTGGAAAATACATATTCTAATCTTTCCTACTTATACTTTCAGGTTCAGGATTATAACAATGCACTAGAAGCTGCACAAAAAGAATTCAAAGTTAATAAAGACAATAATAATGACAAGATAATTGCTTTCATGCATCTCGGAGCTACTTATCTGGCAGTAGACAGTTCTCGGCAAGCAAAAGCGGCATTTGATTCGGCTTATTCGCACGCCATACATTCTAATGATATTACCAATCTTCAAGATGTTCTCATACATTTGTTGAATAAGTACTCGGAAATGAAAGATATGGAGAGAGCCAAAAGATGCAAAGCGTTAATATACATAAATCCTCTGAAAGAATTTTCGTCTATCTCGTGTATGGCTTTTGCGCAATACTATGAATCAATAGGCAAACAAGATTCTGCTGTTATCTATTGCAAACGTGTACTTGAAGAGAAATCATATATTAACAGTATGTATGACGCGGCAAAGATGCTGTTTCGGATTTATAGCAGAGCAGGAGAGACTTATCTTACCAACTATTATGCAGGTATATATATGCAGTTAAGCGACTCTATGGACTTTGGAAAGCGACAGGAACTAGCCGCTACGGTGAATAATGAATATAAATATCATCTGGACCAAAGGAAGGAACAAGAACTGAAAGATGAAAAAGAGAAATATAAGAATAGATTCACAATTGTTTCACTGTCTGCTTTACTATTGGCATGTATCGGTTATGCTTTCTATTATAGAAGAAAAAACAAGCATTTACAACAAGTGCTTGAGCTATCTTCACAACTAACAGAAAAGATTGACCAGAACAAGAGAATTATCACCATGCTCCACCAATCTGAACTGGAAGGAAAGGCGGAAGACGTGATCAAAGCCATCAAACAATCAAGTAAAGGAAAGATGGAAATAACATCTGTAGAATGGAAGCAACTCTACCAAGCTGTAGATGAACTATACCCAAGTTTTAAGGATAGACTTCTGAAAGAACTTGGCACTTTTACAGAACATCAGATGCAGGTTTGCTACCTGATGCGTATCGGACTTTCTACTTCACAGATTTATAATATGGTAGATTTATCACGTACCACCATTTGGCGATGGGTGAAGAAATATAAATGGTTAACGAATTCCGACTATAACGCATGATTATATTTATATAAAGATACTTTTTCATATTAAACGCTACTTATTTGGGAATAAGAAATGCTTTTGGCTAAAAAAGCCGTGTTATTATATTCATTATATCATGAGAATAGCCTTCCGCGCATAAATAGTTATAATACAAACTTTTCATTCCACACTTCTCACACTTCCCACACCTAATGGGTGATTATTTAGGTGTGAGAAGTGTGAGATATTATTAAGGTATCACAACTAAACGCAAAAGACCGCTGGACTCAAATAAATCCAGCGGTCTTTACAAAGAAGTCGAGGTGACAGGACTCGAACCTGCGACAGCCTGGTCCCAAACCAGGAACGCTACCAACTGCGCTACACCTCGTTT
>JAEEGJ010004257.1_pt1 | contig 49491 bp, 44 predicted proteins | sample 8958761 | NCBI WGS metagenome assembly JAEEGJ01 (sample SAMN16246546, study PRJNA631951) | gut metagenome | biome: gut microbiome; feature: rumen; material: RS-attached | host: Bos | place: Iran: Karaj | collected 2018-10
CGCTTTCCTTTGTTGGAGTCTTGATCTTTAGCCACTTGGCATAAAACGTCTTGTCACCCGTAGCCGTAGCCGAAATGTTCGCGACGGGCTTGCCGCTCAAATCTTCATTTTCATACCAACCCGCAAAAACATACCCTTGACGCGAAACATAAACCGGAAGCTTCGCCCCAACCGTGTAGAGGTAAGAATCCACCTGATCTTGAGGATGCACTGTGGCATCTTCCATTTCAAGCGTCACCTTGTATTTCCGTTCGTAATGGCCCCAGTATTTCACATCCGTCGTCTGCGTTTCGGGAATATGCGTTACCGAGTCACCGGAAAATTTCGCATTATCGTACCACCCTAAAAGCGCATAACCTTCGCGTTCCACATTCGGCAACCTGTAGCGAAAACCACGCGGAATTTGTTTTGTCCAAGGCACAGCACTTCCCGTATCAAGGCTAAGCGTTATCACATCAAAAGACAATTCACCGCTAATAGAACCGCTAAAATTCGGCAACGGATCAGTACCCACTTTTTGGCCCCATATAGAGCCGTCAACATCAATTTGACCATCGAAATAACTGATCTTGTAATCATGCAAAACCTTAGCGACAGCCCCGTTTTCAAAAACTTCCGCACTTATGGGAATGCCATAAGCATCATTTTGTTCCGAGCCAAGGTATAATACGTTATCATAATAAGTCCAATTATTTTCAGCGACCCCTTCCCATACAGACCCAACAATCGGCTTCCCACTGTCATAATCGTCCGTTGAAACAACGGCCCCCGCATTAAATATATTGAACAAGTAAGCTAAATATTTTCCCTCGCCAATAATTCCCCCTACATTTTGATTTGCCGTTATGGAGCCCACGTTATAGACATTCATCATGAAAACATCATCATCTGTAGATCCAATAATACCGCCCACATACCCATCTCCGTTTATCGACATACTATTGTAGCTGTCCGAAATTATCAATACATCGCCATCTTGAGACCCAACAAAGCCTCCCAAGCCCGACCAGCCATCTATAGCACCATCCACACTGCAACCGGATATAATCAAAGTCGCATAATCCACCATACCCGTAATACCACCAATCATGTGATAAGCCTTGAAGTAGGCATCCTTGATATGAAGGTTCTTGATTGTCACTGTGTCCTTATAGGAATCTCCATAAATTTTCTTAAAAAAACCTACCGCGATTGAATTATGCGCATATTCAAACTTGTTATTTTCTTTCTGATATTCTCCTTCACTATTATAATAGAGGCCATAAATAGTATGCCCCTTGCCATCGAAGGTTCCAAGAAAATTTTCAATTGGAGTCCACGCTGCAAAGTTTGCCGTATCCGCATTGTTCAATGCACCATTCTTGAAGACATTCGCATTCACCGTGATATCCTGGGTAAGCTCGGCACAACCATAAAAGGAATCGCCATGCTCATAAACCCAATCATACATCATCTGGGAAAAACCATACAGTTCTTCGGCATTTGAAATCTGGTAACAGTCGTTCACAAGCGCGGGTTCTTGCGGGGTGATTTCCCTCGCCGCATTCGCAGATACAGCCAGCACGGCAACGGCAATAATCAGAGCTTTTTTCGTAAACATATTCTCTCCTCTGGGTTGATGTAAGAGAAAATATATTTTCTTTGGAGAAATGTCAACAAAAGCGCCCCCGGCGCACTGCCGAGGGGCTCCTTTAGATTTTTATTTCACAGAAACACGCTGCATTCCGTTACCGATGCGGACAAAGTACGTGCCCGCATGGCTTACTGGGATGGCAAAGCTCACGCCAGAGACAGGCCCCCTGCGGAGTACACGGCCCTGCATGTCGAGAAGGGCATAAGCGTCACCCGCACGAGAACTCAGTGCAGCATCGACAGCACCAAACACCTGTATATTGCGGCCGGCAACTTCCACGCCAAACTGCGGAACAGCGGCAACCGTCGGCAAAGCACTCTTGCCCTTCTTGCTAGAACTGCTGGACTTCGAAGATTTGCCGCTACTGCTCGAAGACTTTGAAGATTTGCCACTACTCGAGGATTTCGCAACGGACGAACTTGAAGTGGCCTCCGGATTCTTCACGATGATTTTCACCTTTGCCGTATCGTTGTTCTCGTAGCCCTCGGCGACAACCCTTATGTTGTATTCGCCACTCACTTTTTTGTTCACGGCACCTTTAACGGTGATGGTTTTTGCCTTTGTGTCCCTCTCAGCGACAAGTGTCCCTTTGGGGAAGTTTAACCCCTTAGCGTTCATTGCCAATTCGTACTTGAATACGATGGGTTCAATCGAATCGCCGGCATTTACGGTCTGCGTGGTTTTTCCGCTGACATGTTTAATTTTCGTTTTGCCGGGTTTGTGTTTGATTACGAGCTTTACGAATGCCGTGTCGTTGTTGTCGAGGCCTTTTGCGCATATACTCATGACAAGTGTCGAGTCACCGAAATCTTCTGGAATGGCACCCTGCAACAAAATCGTTTTTGCCTCGGGGTCATTATAGGGATCCAAAGTTTTCGGGATGTCCTTAAAGTGCAAATCCGTAATGTTTTCGTATTTGAGCGTGATGGGCTTGATGCTGTCTCCAGCAACAACGACCTGCGAATCATTTCCTAGTGCCTTAATGGAGGTGACAACAGGAATATGTTCTACTTCAAGTTCGATGTTATAGACAACAGAATCCCTTGCCGTCAAGTAAGCGACCAAAGCAAACTTGTATTTTTGGTCTTTACGAGAGTCTTCGACAGCCCCTTCAATCGTAACCGTCTTGGGATCACAGTCTTTTTTGGCTATCAGGCCCAATGGCAGATTGTCGACGCGGAAATCGCTAAACTACTGGTAATCGAACACAATCGGCTCGATGGAATCGCCAGCCATTACAGTCTGCTTCAGGCTTCCGCTAGAATGTACAAACGCATCCTTTAACGAGAGGACCGTAATAAAGAACACAGAATTAAAGCTGGTCTTATTTATCGTATCCGTCGCAAGAATCTTTATCGGGTATTGGTCGGGGTCCGTGCCAGTAGCGACAGTCCCCGAAATAGTAACAAGCGAATCTTTGACCCAACTATCATACTCAAACACACCGGTGAGCGAATCCAAGAGCGAGAATTCTACAACATGGGCCCCTTCAACCACAAAAACAACGGGTTCTATGGTATCGCCAGGAAATACAGTCTGATGAGTACTTCCCATACGCAAGTTCATTTTGGGTTGGGGTTTATCAGATTGCCCCATGGCAGCCGTGGCCATCAGCAACAACGAAATCAATACGATCAGTCTTTTCATGCATACTCCTCACACACAACCACAGTGTTCCCTGTGGCAAGCAAATTTAGAAAAAAGGAGCCCCCGGCAATTGCCGAGGGCATTCCTTTGCAAGGAGATCCCCGCCTTCGCGGGTCTGTGATGGCCACGCCCTTGCGGGCTCGCCATGACACAGTCTAGACTACGAGAGTCTGGAAATCATGTAACCGGCGCAGACTGCGGTACCGATAACGCCGGCCACGTTCGGGCCCATGGCGTGCATCAGCAAGAAGTTCTGCGGGTCATACTTGGCACCTTCCACCTGGGAAACACGTGCGGCCATCGGCACAGCGGACACGCCAGCAGAACCGATAAGCGGGTTCACAGGGTTCTTCGGAGAGCACCAGTTCATGATCTTCGCGAGGAAGAGGCCGGCCGCGGTCGAGAAACCGAAGGCGACAACGCCCATGGCGATAATCATGAGGGTCTGCGGTTTGAGGAAGATGTCGGCAGACATCGTGAGACCCACGGACGTGCCGAGGAAGATAGTCACGATGTTCATGAGTTCGTTGGAAGAGGTCTTCACGAGACGTTCCACGACGCCGGCTTCCTTGAAGATGTTACCGAGCATGAGCATGATGATAAGGGCAGAAGCATCGGGCACCACGAGGATGCACACGATCATCACCATCACGGCAAACACGATGCGTTCAGCCTTCGACACCTTGCGCAGAGCCTTCATACGGATCTTGCGTTCCTTGTCGTTGGTCATGAGGCGCATGATAGGCGGCTGGATCAGCGGAACGAGGGCCATGTAAGTGTAGGCCGCGACCGCGATGGGGCCGATGAGGTGCTTAGCAAGCTTGTTCGCAGTGAAGATGGAGGTCGGACCGTCGGCACCGCCGATGATACCGATGGAGGCCGCTTCACCGAGAGTAAAGCCACCGAAAGCCACAGCGCAGAACATGGTCGCAAACACGCCGAACTGAGCGCCACCGCCGAGGAGCAGTGTACGCGGGTTAGCGATAAGCGGTCCGAAGTCCGTCATGGCACCCACGCCCAAGAAGATGATGGGCGGGAAGAGTTCCAGGTGGATACCCTGGCTGATGTAGTAATAGAGGCCGGCCGTCGGGGTAAACATACCTTCGATGCTCCAGCCGCCATCGTAGAATCCCGCACTCGGGATGTTCACCGCCAATGCGCCGAGCGAAATCGGCAGGAGCAGCAGCGGCTCATACTTTTTGACAATCGCCAAGTACATCAAGACGAAACTCACGACCCACATAATCACCATCGAAGGGGTGACGTATGCGAACCCGGTATCGCTTGCGAACTCGACGACCGATTGCAAGAGTGAACTCATTTATCTGTACCTCTTAGGCGATGGTCATCATGGTCTGACCGTCAACGACGGTGTCGGTTTCCTTGACGGAGATGGAGGTAACGGTACCTGCGCACGGAGCAACCACCGGGTTTTCCATCTTGAGGGCTTCGATGATAGCCACTTCCTGGTTGGCTTCGACCTTGTCGCCAACCTTGACCTTCAGTTTGAACACGGAGCCAGCGAGCGGGCTCTTGACTTCGGTACCACCGGCAACAGCAGGAGCTGCGGCAGGAGCGGCAGCGGGGGCGGCAACCGGAGCAGCAGGAGCTGCGGCAACGGCAGAATCAAGAACTTCTACTTCGACGTCGTAGGTCTTGCCTTCGAAACTGATACGGACTGTTTTCTTCATTTTGATTTTTCCTGGCTTTAAGCCTGTTAAGTTTTAAAAGTTTACCTTACTTGACGATCGTCCAAGCAGGGGAGTTAATGTTTCTGTAGGCGGTCACGCGGCAGGGCTGACCAATGGCCTGGGTCGCAGCGGCGGTCACCAGGGCAAGGAACTGTTCGTTGCTCATGCCGGGGTGTTCTTCCAGGGCGGCGACGGCGGCAATGCCGAGGAAGGCCTGGAGCTGCTTGTTGGTGAAGCCCGGGTGTACGCTCTTCGCGTTCGGATCCCAGTCGCAGTGGGCGGGGCCGATAGTCACGGGCGCGACAGCGGCAGGTGCCGGAGCAGCCTTGACCGCGGGGGCAGGAGCCTTGTCCTTGTTGAGGCCGAGCTTCGCCATGATGAAGTTCATGAGGTAACAGAGCACCGTGAGGCCCACGATGACGCACATCACCACGATAAGGCCGGTCGCCTGGAATTCAACCAGGGAACCGATGCCGAACGTGTCAGAGTCGCCCTTGCAGCCCTGTTCGGTGGAATACTGGCCCTTGCAGTAGGTGGACCCGAGTTTCGCCTTCGCGATGGGGAGCACCTTGTGGCCAGCGGCGTTCTCGATGGAATCGCGAACATCGCGGGCAAGGACAGCCTGTTCGTATGTCTTGTAAAGGACCGAATGGTTACCGCTGTGGGTTTCCACAATCTTGTAAACCATCGAATCATCCATGCCCGGCATGGAAAGCTGCGCCTGGACCTGGGCTGCATCGGAGGGGAGCATGAGTCCGAGCTGTTCGTCGAACTTGCCCTTCACCTTTGCTGCAGGTTGCGGAGCAACGAGAGCCGGCTGCTGCACGTCCGCTTCCTGGACTGCGGCGGGAGCCACTTCCTGAGATTCGGGTGCATTGTTCTGTGTTTCGTTCATATTGGATTCAATCCATTCTTATGGGTTTCTGTTTTGTAAAAATCAGCGCGGGGAAATATAGAATTTTAGTAGGAAGTAGGAGGTAGGAAGTAGGAAGTGAAGGACAGTTATGGGGAGTTGGATACACATAAAAAAGGCGCGCATTTCTTGCGCGCCTCAAATGTTAACATTCCTAAACAAAACCTTATTCAATGATGGTCATTTTACCTTCATCGAGACCCTTGACCGCATAGAAGACCTTGGTTCCGTCCGGCTTCAGGACCACCGCGATACCGGCAAGATAATTCAGCCAGTGGTCTTCCGGAGACTCATAGTACCTCAAGTCAATTCGCCCTTCGGAAACATACGATACAAGAGGAATGAGCATAATGTCGTGCGTGATGAACACGCCGATTGTCTTTCCGGAGTTTTCCAGCGCCGGGATAATATGATCTTCAAGCAATTCAGAGCTTCTGGTCTTCAAATCGTAGAACGCGTCGTCGTAGCCACCTTCGAACGCCCATCTCGTCGTGACGCCCCTGCCATCATCATTTTCGTTGTAAAGGGCCATGTAATAGGACATCTGGTTCTTTACAAACCAACCCTCGTTCAACACTTTTATAGTATCGCCAAGCGTATCGGCGTCACCGCGCCCTATGGCAATATTGTTGTACGTCTGGTGAGTACGGATATATTCCGAACCCGCATAATAGATTTCCGGGCCACCCACCAACTTAGCCCCGAGTTGTTGGGACTGCAGCCTTCCGTTATCCGTCAGCGGAGTTTCCTTGGTAATTGTGTTCACACGTTCGGCATGGCGCAACATCACCACCAGCTTTTCACCTTCGGCGAGCCCCGCAAAGACCTGTTCGACCGGGGTAAAGTCACCGACCGCAGATTGAGTGACAAACTGGCTGTTAATGACCCCCATCTTCTCTTGTTCGGTCGCTAAGCGCCAAAGGAGCGTTCCGTTGTCGCAATAATAATAACGGTCTTTGCCATTAATGGATGCCACCTTGAGTTCGCCCTTAGTCGAATCGTTACACGCTCCCAAGTAATCCTCCGGCCCATGGACAACCACACTATCCACGACATGGATACTGTCAATCACATTAATGCTATCCGTAATACGCAAGCTATCGATGATATTCAAGCTGTCCACGATATAGATACTATCAATGACGTTCAAGCGAGTCGTCACACGAAGGCTATCAATATAGCGCACGACATCCTTATAGCGGACACTATCGATAATGTTCAAGCTATCGACAAAACGCACGCTATCTTTAATACGCAAACTATCAAGGTAGCGCGTCACTTCCCTATACTGGATGCTATCAACAATATGCAAGCTATCGATAATACGCACGCTATCCGTAATGCGCAAACTATCCAGATAACGAGTAACTTCATTATAACGAACACTATCAATAATATTCAAACTATCCTTAACACGCACGCTATCTTTAATACGCAAACTATCGATATAACGGACGCTGTCTATCAGATTCACACTATCCCGAATTACGACCGAATCAGGATCAGCAGAATCAGAAGCAACCGCATCTGCGTCTTCCAGGTTTACGGAAACAGTAGCACTGTCATCGCAGGCAGCAAAGAAAAAGACAAGCAGAGCGCTTGTCAGCAATTTTAGGGTGTTTGATTTCATTTTGTGCAGACTCCTTTTTTTACCAACACCATTTGTCAGTAAATTTAAGTTGTACACAAAATATATTTTAGTTGTAATGTAAAATCAATCCTTATCTGTAGAATTACGCCACAGATAAGGTAAATTTTTTATTAACAATTTATTTGTAATACATCACTTATAATTTGTATAGCTCGTTTAATTTACAAAATACTACATCGTACCCGAATCAAGCCCTTTGACCGCATAGAACACCTTGGTTCCATCCGGCTTGATGACGACGGCAAAACCGGCGAGGTAGTTCACCCAGCGATTTTCGGAGGAAATGTAGTACTTCAGATCGATATTCCCATCGGAAACATACGCAATCAACGGCAGGAGCATCACATCGTGCGAGACGAACACTCCAATGGATTTTCCTGATTTTTCCAATGCCGGGATGAGATGTTGTTCTATCAATTCCGAGCTCCTTTCGGCCAAGTCATAGAATGCATTGGTGTATCCGCCCTCGTACGCCCACTTGGAGAGAAGCGTAAAGGCATTGCCCCCCGCCTGCCACGACGCAGAATTGTAGGCACTCTGGTTCTTTATGAACCAGCCGTCATTCAATACAGACAAGGTATCGGCCAGCGTATCGGCATCGCCGTGCCCCTTGGCAATGTTGTTGCATGTCTGATGAGTACGGAGGAACTGCGACCCCGCATAATAGATCGCCGGACTGCCAATCATTTTCGCACCAAGTTCCTGTGACTGGAGCTTTCCATTTTCCGTAAGCGGGCCCGTCCTGGAATAATCGGAACCTCGTTCGGCATGGCGTACCATTATCACCACCTTTTCACCTTCGGCAAGCCCATTAACGATCGAGTCGAACGGAGTGAAATGCGTAACCGCGGATTGGGTCACAAAATAGCTGTCCAGGTCATGCCCGGCGGCGATGTGCCAGAAGAGCGTACTCTTGTCGCAAACGTAATAACGATTTTCGCCGTTGATGGTGACAGTCTTAACCTCGCCTGCATTGGCTCGGCCGCACGAGCCCAAGTATTCTTCCGGACCATGAAGAACGATGCTGTCCACGACACGGGTACTGTCTTTGTAAAGAATGCTGTCTATCAAATTCAGGCTATCCCGAATGTAGAGGCTGTCGATTACGTTCAAGCTGTCACGAATACGGATACTGTCAATCACGTTCAAGCTATCCTTTATACGGATGCTGTCTATAACATGTATGCTATCTGTAATACGAATGCTATCTACAATATGAACACTGTCAATTACATTCAGGCTGTCAATGATATGGATGCTATCAACGACATGCAAGCTGTCAACGATGTGGACGCTGTCAATGATATGCAAGCTGTCAACGATGTGGATGCTGTCAATGACATGCAGGCTATCAACGATGTGGATGCTATCAATAACATGGATGCTATCGATAATATTCAGGCTGTCGGTAATGCGCAAACTGTCGAGGAAGCGCGTGACTTCCTTATAACGGATGCTGTCGACAATATTCACACTGTCCGTGATGCGTATGCTGTCAACAAAACGAATCTCCTCTTTATAATAGACGCTATCAATGATGTTCAGGCTATCCGTAATACGCAGGCTATCGACATAGCGGACAACATCCTTGTAACGAACACTGTCGATGACGTTCAGGCTGTCCCGAATACGCAAGCTATCCGTAATGCGCAAACTATCCAAAAAGCGAGTTACCTTCTCATAGCGGATGCTATCGATAATATTCACGCTATCTGTAATACGAACGCTATCTACGTAATGTACACTGTCTATCCAATTTATACTGTCACGAACAACAACCGAGTCGGCCGAAGACTCGTTTTCACTTTCCATGTTAATTGCAGTGTCTTCGCAAGCAGCAAAAACAAAAGCGAGCGAAGCGCTCAACAAGGCATTAAGGATTTTTGATTTCATTTGGCACATCTTCGTCGCTACCGCGACTAGGTAATTTTGTTTAAGTTGTGCGCAAATTTACCTTTTTCTTACAAAAATTTCAAGGCCTGTTTTATGTTTAGTTTAATTTACTTTATATTGGCTACGATGAGATTCTTCCGGCATCCAGGCCCTTGACGGCGTAGAAAACACGGGATCCGTCCGGTTTCAGAACGATGGCAAAACCAGCAAGATAATTCAGCCATTTTTTGGAATCGTAATACTTGATGTCTATTTTCTTAGCCGAGATATACGCCACCAAAGGCATTATCAACAAATCGTGCGTCGCGATAAACGCCACATCCGTTCCGGCCCGCTCGGAAAAAGGGATTGCCACCGAATCAATCCATTCGGAGCACCTCGGCCCGAAATCGTAAAACGCGCTTGAATAGCTGTTCTCATAAGCCCACTTGGAAAGAACATACCAGCTACCTTTGCTGTTCTTTGCCGTATTGTAGGCATCGGCATCCTTCACATACCAGGACTCTCCCATATGGGAAAGCGTATCGACTGAGAGATCGACAAGCGTATCAACACCAGCACGGCCCGCAGCGATGTAGCGGCAAGTCTGCTGGGTGCGAATGGAACCTGAAGCTCCATAATGGTATTCTAGGTTGGAGGCCAGTTTTCCACCCAGTTCTTTTGCCTGTTGCACCCCGTTTGCGTTCAAAGGCGTCCCAGATGCAGAATCAGTATTCCGCTCTGCATGGCGAATCACCACGACAAGTTTTTCGCCCTCGGCCAAAATGCCCGCAACCGAATCCAAACGGACAAACTTGCTCACTGCCGATTTTTGAACATAATAGTCATTCACGTCGACATTGCTCGCCGCGCGCCACATTACCGTTCCTTCGTCACACAAAAAATAGCGGCGTTCTTCTTGAATGATGGCCGACTTGAGCGTTCCCTTGTTTTCTTGGCTGCATTTTCCCAAAAAATATTCAGGGTCCCGAACGGCGACGCTGTCTCGGACCTTCACGCTGTCGATAATGTGAATACTATCCTTTACATCCACGCTGTCTTTAATGCGGATGCTATCTTTCACGACAACACTGTCTTTGATACGAACGCTGTCCTTCACGTTCACGCTGTCGATAATGTGGATGCTATCCTTTACATCTACGCTGTCTTTAATGCGGATGCTATCTTTCACGACAACACTGTCTTTGATACGGACGCTGTCTTTCACGTCCACGCTGTCAATGATGCGAACGCTGTCCTTCACGACAACGCTATCAATAATCCGGATACTGTCTATTACGTTCACGCTATCATGAACAACGACCGAATCGCGCTCCCCCGCATCCGAACCTTTAGAATTGACAGAACTTTCCGAATCATCACTGCAAGAATTAAGTAACGCCAGAATGGATAAACTGAACAGGATTTTAATTAATCTTCTCTTTCTCATTTTTGTTTAGGCTACATGGTCATTGTTCCCGAGGCCAGTCCCTTTACTGGAACATAACGGACAACCCCCTTTGTATCCAGTATAATGGCGAGTCCAGCCAAATAATTTATCCACTGCTTTGTATCAAAGTAACGCAAATTCACTTTCTTGTTTGTGGCATAAACAGTCAATGGCACCACCAACATATCGTGGGAAATCCAAACACCGATGCGACTGATTTCGGAGAATCGCGGCATCACGACCGTATTCATGAATTCTTCGCCACGAGTGTCCAGATCATAGAACGCATCACTATACTTGCCTTGGTAAGCATAAGCCGAAGTCACGACCCAGCCACCACCATCAGAACTCTTATGGTTTTCCAATCTCGAGTCATCCTTTACGAACCATTCGCCATCCAAATCTTCGATGGTGTTTTCGGCAAACGTCAACCCGGCACCCGTAGCAAAATTCTCCGCCGTCTCCTTGCTTCTCGTGAAAGTCGAGTTCGCAAAAGAGATGCTTTCGCCCTTCAGTTTTGCACCCACCGACTGCGACTGCTTTTTTCCGTTGCTGGTCAAATGGCCGTTTTTGCCAGTATCGTCGGTACGTTCGCCATGGCGCAAAATGAAGATGACCTTCTCGCCAGGAGCAACCGTCGCAAGCACATCGGCGATATCCTCGAACGGGGTTACATCGGCAGCGGTCGCCTCGCGCCAAACATGCTTGCTCTGTTCGTAAACGTAAGACTTATCCGTATTGATCTTTCCGTTACGGATCTGGCCGGCATAGGTCCCGGGCCCAAAGCCCACCGTATCTTTTTCGATGTCGGTGGCCACGCGCCAGGATTTAATCGAATTGTCACAGATGAAGCGAATCTTGGGGCTATCCGGATGGTCGTAATACGGAGCAAAGTAGGCACTGAGGCTCGTGTTCACGTTCTTGACCTGACCCGCCGTATAGGAGTTGCAGGTCTCGAAGCCGTAAACCTTGGACCAGAAATTACGCAAATGCTTTTCGAACTCGGGAGCTTCGCCCCTGCCCCATGAGGCAAAGACCTGGCGAATCTTATCGTAACCGCCGCTCGCATCCAACTCCATGAGCCAGTCAGCCAAGTCTGCACGGGCGTTGTTGTCGTCCCAGTTACCGTTCCCCTTGATGCGTTCGGCAATACCGTTGGCATAGCTCACCATCTCGTGACCGGAGCCCTTGCGCTGCATCATGATTGAAATCGCAAGCAGGGCCGCACTATACTCGTCACCACCAAAAAGGTTCACTTCGTCGGCCGTGACCGAAGAGCCCGAAGCCGTAGTGGTATGAGTGTGGCCACCACCCCAGCTACTGCCACCATTATTTCCACCGCCACCAAAGAACCAGCCACCGCTGTTTCCGCCGCCACTGCTTCCACTACCGCCACCGAGGTCGATATTGAATGCAGAAAGCACGTCCTTGAGCGCCTGCGCCTTCATGCTCCGGATAGGCTGGTTGAACCCAGAATTTTCGACGAGTTTTAGCAGGCGCGGGGATTCCAGGTGGGTCAGTATGTTGACGTTCACGGAATCGCGCTCCGTCAAATCCGTCACGGAATGGAGCGTGACCATCGAAGTCGAAAGCCCGCCCGAAAGTTCGTTACGGAAATATCCATTCACCTCGACGCGCACGTACGGGGAAACCAGGTTCACTCCCGGGAACGCATAGCTGCCGTCACCCGAGGCAATGCAGGTTTCGTGCGTTCTTCTGGAATCGGCCATGCGCTTTGCGCTGTCCAGTTCAATAATCTTGACCGATGCCCCATGGCGGAACGGCCCCTTCTGGGCGGCACCCGCAACCGGGACTGCCACCCTGCGGTAAGTCCCCGCAAGTGTCGGGTCTTCGGCTTCGGCAGCATCACTTGCCGTGAACGGATCCACCTTCAGTTCGCCATCCGCGCAAGTCGCCTTCACAACACCGATTACAGAAGTTCGCCATTCACCATTAATGCAGAAATACAACTCACTGGATTCATCAACCAAGAAGGATTCACCCTCGTTCTGCGCAGAGCAAGGAGGAAGTTCCTTTTTCGAAGTTACAACGCTCGTATCGACAACTACGGAATCAAGTTTCGGTACACTCACTCCCGAATGATTAGTGGTATCTGTCTTGTCGTGCTTTTCCCAAGGATTTTTGGAATCCGACGAGTTCTTCTTGGAACTGCTTGAATATCCCTGCCTGTGACTATGAGGACTCGTATGGGTCGAATCAGCAGTATCCGTACTTTCTGAAAGATCCTCTTCTTCCGGAGAATACGACTTGTCGTCTCCGCAAGATATCGCAAACAAGGCGATGAGGAATGTAAGCCACAGTTTCTTCATAGTAATATAGATATAGAATTTTTTCTTCTTTTATCCAAATCCTATTCACTGATTTTTAGCTTACCATCCCTGGAAATGGGACGCTTTTAGGCCTTTTACAGCGACATAGCGCCTATTTCCAGATTTATCCCAGATAATGGCGATTCCGGCAAGGTAATTAATCCACTTTTTTTCATCTATTTTGCCATTGCCCCTTATATCCATGTCTATGTTCAAGTCGGAGCAATAGGCGACAAACGGAACCATCAACTTGTCATGCGAACTGAGCATGATGAACCTTTCAGGGACAGTATCATACTTGGCGAGCAAAACGTCCTCGATCAGTTCAGCAGAGCGATCCTTCAGATTGTAATAAGCGACCGTCTCCGCATCATCGGTGAATGCACCGTCATAAACATAAGCACCGATGGCCGCCCAACCGCCACCATTGATAGAATTTTCCACCTTGTTCACCGTATCTCGGTTGACCATGTACCAGTCATCATTCAATTCGCGGATCGTGTCTGCCACCACCGTGTCCTGGCCACGCCCGAGAGCTATCGAAATGACGGTCTGCTGCGCACGATAGAATTCGGAAGCCCCGAGGCGGAAATCCTCTTTATGCTTTTTCAGCTTAGCCCCCACATTCTTGGAATCCTTGATACCGTTAGCACTCAAGGGGTCCTCCTTGTTCGTGGCATTCTGGTCACGTTCTCCATGACGGAGCAAGAAAATCACCTTTTCGTCGTCCTTGATATTTTCGTAAACGTCCTGAATGTCCACAAAATCCGTAATGGCAGACTTCTTGACAAAGTAAGCATCGCGTTCGGCACGGGAGGATACCACTCGCCAGTTACCGCTAGCCTCATTGTAGGTATAGACAATTCCCGCATTGACAAGTCCCTGGCGGGTTTCGCCATCCTGGCCGGCGCCGAACCCGTAGGTATCCTTTTCCTTGTCCGTCGCTTCGCGCCATGCACCCGTATTCTCGTCGCACACATAGCGATCGGCCGTCACAGAAACATCGGAATCGTCCGCGGCATAAAACTTGCTGAACCTGTTTTTCGCATGGACGACCGCGCCATAGCTTTCGGCAGTGCAGGCTTCAATCCCCAGTTCGGCCAAATAGAAAGTCCTAATGTACTTTTCAAAATCAGGTACAGCGGCAAGCCCTAGCTTTTCAACGTTCTTATGGACGGTTTCAAATTCATCGTTGATATCCTCGCCAAACGCCCAGTCCGCAATTTTCGCACGGGCAGAGGAATCCTTCCAAGAACCATCCGCAAAATCAGCAGCCACCTTCCACAGATTCGCGGCAGTATCGTTCACAACCGATTGCATCATGACCGTCACAGCCAAGAGAGCGGCACCCGTCTCCCCCCCTGCAAACGACGTCACCGAATCAACCGCGCCTAGCCCAGCCTTGTCGAAATGGAACATTTTCCAAACAGCATCAGACGCCTTTTTAGAGGCCTTCTCCACGGTCATCGATTCGGACGACTTCAAAAGACGCTGCATATATACGGACTGGAGGTACGTAAGCACGTTGACATTAGCCTTGCCACCTTTCCCTTGAGCCGTCACAAGCGCAAACAAAGTATCCTTCATCGTTATCGAGCCACCATGCACCAGGTCAGTGACATTGCCATAAAGATTCGCCCGTGCGTATGGGGGGAGGAATGTCACGTTCGCTGCAGTGTAAGAGCCCTCTTTCGCAGAAATCGTCGCAGGGAAACTACTCCCGGCCTTCTTGAAGGATTCGTCCAAAACTTCCACGACAACCGTGCTTCTGGAATCGAATATCCCATAGCCGAACACGCCCGTCACCGTGGCATTTTCCAACTTCGAGGGATTCTTTTCTTCTTTCTTGGACGTATCCGCCTTAGTGACATCGGAGGTATCGCCGTTCTTCGCTGAATCAGTAACAAGCGAATCGCCTGTCAGGGAATCCAATTTCTTTGTTGTATCCTGCTCCGAGACAGAAGAATTCTCGCCTAGAGAATCATCAGTCGTAATTTCTGCGGAGATACTGTCCGGCACTTGGACCCAACCATCAGCTTCACAAATATAATGGACACCATCGAGCGAATCGACGGTTCCCACACTGGTGGAATCACACAGATGCATTTCATACTTCGGGTCTGAGCCACTAGAACTGTCGTCACCGCATGACGCAAAAAAACACAATGTACCAACGCACATTGCAAGCCCAAGGGACTTCAAACCAACGTGTCTACCCAAGCGATTCTTTGACATATCGTATCCTTGCCGATAAAGCCAACAGAGCATCCCAAAAACCAAGCCTCGGACCGGTCAAGTCAAAAGCTCGCTAAAAAATAATTTTTTTGTAACAAGAATTCAAGATGGGGAGTCGCCGACAAAGGCGACTCAACCCGTTTTTAAAGCATTTTTCCTGTTTCTAAAAACCTATTATGCATCTCGAAAGCTCGGGACAAGGCTAACGGGAGGTGGACTCCCTTGGCATGTTTCAGGCCGAACTCCAAAACATCGGTCAATTCGTCGCGGAAATCGGGATGGGCACAGTTCTTGATAATCAGGCGGGCACGTTCTTCGGCGGGCAGCCCACGCAAATCGGCCAGGCCCTGCTCAGTCACGAAAATCATCGTGTCGTGCTCGGTATGGTCCACATGGCTCACGTAGGGGACTACGGAACTGATGGCGCCGTTCTTCGCGACCGAAGGCGTGAGGAAAAAGCCGAGCGCGCAGTTCCTCGCGAAATCCGCCGAGCCGCCAATGCCGTTCATCATGGCGGAGCCACAAACCAGCGAGCTGTTCACGTTGCCGAAGATGTCCATTTCTAGCGCAGTGTTCATAGAGATGACGCCCAGGCGCCGGATAACGTCGGGGCTATTGCTCACCTCCTGCTGGCGCAGGACAAAATGCTTTTTCCACTCGGCACTGTTTTCCACAAATTCCTTCTGGGCCGACTGCGAAAGCGTGAGTGCCGTTCCGGAGGCAATGCCGAGTTTCCCGTGTTTGAGGAGTGGGAGGCAGGCTTCCTGGATAACCTCGGTAAAAAGGTCAATCTGGCCGAGCCTATCGTCTTCGGCCATGGCGCAAAGCACAGCATTTGCCACCTTACCGACACCACTCTGGTAGGCCATGCCCTTGGGCAGGCGCCCGTGTGATTCTTCGAAACGGATAAAGTCCAAAATGCGTTCGCCGATATTTTTTGAAACCTCGTCAGGTTCCACGAAAGGAGTTACTTCGTCGAAACAGTCCTGTTCGACAATGGCAATCACCTTGTTCGTATCAATCTGCACAAATTCGCCCCCAACGCGGTCTCCGGCCGAATAAATCGGAAGCGGTTTTGCGTGGGGCGGGAGTTCGGGCAGGGCATTATCGTGCATGCCAATACAGCTGTCACCCAAGCGGGTATTCAGTTCCAAGATAATCTTTTGTGCCATTTCCAAGTAGCATACGGAATTGCCGCCCGATGTCGAAAGGCAGACACGGCCATCCGGCAAAATGGCAGAAACCTCGATAATGGCAACCGTCGGTGCAGGAACGGCCCCAGTACGAACAAGATAGCCCATCTTGCCAAGATGCGCATCGATATAGTGAATACTGCCGTCGTTTATCGCCTTGCGAAGGCTCGGATTGCTCTGGTAAGGCATACGGAGGCAAACAGCATTAGCCCGAGCGAGGGCACCGTCACAGCTATCGCCGGTTGACGCACCCGAAAAAACAGTCACCTTAAAATCTTTTCCGGCCTCATGCAGCCGGGTGGCGCGTTCGGCAAGGGCGGCAGGGACCGCCTTGGGATACCCCGCGAGCGTAAAGCCGGACAAGCCCAAAACATCCCCGTTATTTATCATTCCTGCAGCTATTTCGGCACTGCATTTCCTTGAAGTAATCCAGTCCATGACGTAAAGATAGCTATGGCAAAGCGAACCGTCTACTTCCTACCTCCTACTTCCTACTCCCTACTATTTACTATCTTCCCCCTCGTGCTTCACTTTATCAAATACAATCTCATCGGCATTCTAAACACCCTCATCACGCTCATCGTGGTCTGGATTCTCCACCAGATTCTTGACTGGAACCTGGAACTTTCAAATTTTCTCGGATTTGTTGCGGGCGGCCTAAACAGCTATCTCTGCAACCGCATCTGGAACTTCAAGAGCAAAAACAAAAAGCGCACCGAAGTCATCCGGTTCGCCATCGTGTTCCTGTGCTCGTACTCAATAAACCTGCTCGTGCTCGAAGGTTGCGTTTACCTGTTCTCTCACGTTTCCTGGTGCATGAGCATCAGCAATTTCATGTCTCGCTTCATGAAACCCGGCTATCTTGCGAATATCATCGCCAACGTAGTGTACGTGATTGTGAGTTTCATGCTCTACAAAAAGTGGGTCTTTAAAAAGTAAACCACACAAAAAAAGGCTCCGCCATCGCGGAGCCTTTTTGTATTCAAGCTTTTGCTTACTGGAACACGACCAGTTCGATGCGTTCCTGCTTGCCGCTCTTCCGGTTGGCTTCCTCGCCGCTGAAGCTTGCCGTGCGGAGGCGGGTGGCTTCGACACCCTTGGACATCAAGGTGCTCTGCACCGCAATGGCGCGATCCTGGGCGAGTTTCTTGTTCTTTTCGGCATTGCCATTGCCACCGACATAGCCCTGGATTTCGAGCTTCAAGGTCGGAACCTTCTTCATGAGGGCAACGATGTTCGCAATGGAGTTAGCACTGCCCTTGGAGAGCGTAGCGGTGCCCTTGTTGAAGGTGAGACCGCGGCCGAGGACCTCAAGGTCTTCCTTCTTGCTGGCCGAGCAGCCCCTAGCATCAACAGAAATTCCCTTCGGGGTACCCGGGCACTTGTCCTTGTAATCCGGAACAAGGTCACCATCGCTATCCAGAGAGCAACCGGTAGAATCCACAGGAGCACCCTTCGGAGTGTTCGGGCACTTGTCCAGACCATCGGCCACGCCATCCTTATCGGTATCGCGGTCGCAACCGACGCTGTCGACCTTGGCACCCGGCAGGGTGTTCGGGCACTGGTCAATCTGGTCGGGGACGCCATCCTTGTCGAAGTCAAGAGCGCAACCGACGCTGTCCACCGTAATACCCTTCGGAGTGTTCGGGCACTGGTCCTGCTTGTCCGGAACACCGTCCTTGTCGTCATCCTTCACGCAGCCGAGGCTATCCACATCGAAGCCGGCCGGAGTGTTCGGGCAGCGGTCCACACCATCCGGTACGCCGTCCTTGTCGAAGTCCGGTTCGCAACCGAGAGTATCGACCTTGGCACCCTTCTTGGTGTTCGGGCACTGGTCAATTCCGTCAAACACGCCATCCTTGTCGGTATCCAGCGGGCAACCCACAGAGTCAACCTTGGCTCCGAACGGAGTGTCCTTGCACTTGTCGCGGAAATCAGCGACACCGTCCTTGTCCGTATCGACAGGGCAACCATCCGCCGAGACCTTGATGCTATCCGGAGTATTTGGGCACTTGTCGAGCATGTCGGCAACGCCATCCTTGTCGGCATCGAACGGGCAGCCGAGGCTATCCACAGCGAAGCCCTTCGGAGTGGCCGGGCACTTGTCGAGGTCGTCCATAATGCCGTCATCATCGCTATCACCGACGCAACCCACATCGTTGACCTTCACGCCCTTCGGAGTATCGGGGCACTTGTCATCAATATCAATCACGCCATCGCCATCGGTATCGATACCGCAGCCGAGGCTATCAACCGTTGCACCGGCCTTGCTATACGGGCACTTGTCCTTGATGTCCGGAACGCCGTCGCCATCGGTATCATTAAACTGCTTCGAGGCGAGTTTGTCTCCCTTCGTAATGATAGCCGGGTCGTCGTAGGCCTTCTTGCGTGCATCGAAATGCCACACAATGGCTGCCACACCGGCAATGATCGGGGTAGAAGCGTAGCAATAGGTGGCAGACTGGCCGTCCTTGCGGAACTGGACCTGGTAGTTTTTGCAGTTATCGCGTTCGTCACCCGAATTGTACCCGGGGTTCATGAAGAAGCGGGAAGAGAAGTCGACGCCCATCGTCAAGTCGACATGTTCGCCAAGATGGGCACGGAAGCCCGGAGTGACGAGCATCGGGTCAACAACGGGATCGCGCGGATACTTTGTCTTTTCTACGCGCATTTCGCCGGAAAATTCGAGGAAGAAGTCAACAGCATTGCCCGGAACGAGGTTCAAAGCTGTAGCATAGGAAACTACGTTAGCTGCATCGTGGCCGAGAGCCTTGAGGAAGCCGCTACTCAGGTTCCAGCGGAGCGGGAAGCCAAACTTGGTGAAATCAAGAGAAAAAGCAAGGGAAGCAGAGAGAGCCATTCCTTCGCCCGAATAGGCAGAAGTCGCACCAGCATCGTCAAGATACCAGGCATGGCGGGGGCGCACACCGGCACCGTCAGTTCCAGACGGGATGTACATTTCGAGGAATGTGGCAACGCCAAAGAAGAAGCTGTCGTCGAACGGGACACGGAGCTTTGTCCAGACATCCACGTCGCCCATACCCGAGGACCACATCTTGTCGCTAATCGCAGACCCCTTGTCTGAATTAGCATGATCGTAGTAAACCGGCAGGCTAGCACCGATATCCCAGAAGTTGAGGAGACCAATGCCCAGGTTCACGTTTCCCGACAACGAGGCGTCGTCCGCATTGAATGAAGAAGTCTTGCCATTTTCATCGGTATAGGTACCGCCACGACTAAGAGACCAGGAATCCAATGCAAAATCACCACCCAGACCGAAGGAGAAGTTCCATTGTCCCAGCGTTTTGGCATTTACCTGATGAAGACCATCTGATCCGCCCTGTAGACCGGTCTGGGCAAAAGCCATACCGGCAGAGAGCAGCGAAAGTGCTATTAACTTTTTCATCTATCATCCCTTGTTGTTAAAGGTTTGTGATGAAAAATATATTTTTTTGACAAAAAATTTGCATCCGCACCCCAAAACAAGGCATCTAATCAGGCAAAAAGGAATTTATTTTGGACACATCCCCTATTCTTTCTATCCAGAACCTGCGCCGAGATTTTAAAATGGGCGACGAGACCGTACATGCCCTGCGAGGGGTAAGTTTCGACATCCACAAAGGCGAATTTGTGACCATTATGGGCGCAAGCGGGTCCGGAAAGTCCACCATGCTCAATATATTAGGGTGCATGGACAGGCCCACCACCGGACACTATATATTAGATGGCGAACACACCGAAAAGCTCAAGCGGGATGCCCTCGCCCGCATCCGCAGCCAAAAAATCGGGTTCGTATTCCAGAGCTACAACCTGCTGAGCCGCACTACCGCCATCGAGAACGTGGAACTGCCGTTACTGTACAATTCAAAAGTTTCCACAGCCGAAAGGCACCGCAGGGCCATCAAGGCGCTCGAAAGGGTCGGCCTCGCCGACCGCATGAACCACCTCCCCAACCAGCTTTCGGGTGGCCAGCAACAGAGGGTCGCCATCGCCCGCGCATTGGTAAACGACCCCGTGATCATCCTCGCCGACGAAGCAACCGGAAACCTGGACACACGCACCAGCTACGAAATCATGATGATTTTCCAGGAACTCAACCGGCAAGGGAAAACCATCGCTTTCGTGACGCACGAACCCGACATCGCCACATTCAGCAGCCGCACCATCACGCTCCGCGACGGACTCGTAAAGAAAGACATCATCAACGAGAATGTCCAGGATGCAAAAGCCGCGTACGAAGCACTGCCACCACCGGAGGAGTTTGAGGAATGAGGTCGCACCTACGGTGCTTTGAGCATTTCAAAAAAGAGCCCCATACCTCAAAGGGAGCGTAGCGACCGACCTCACACCTCATACCTAACCACTTCCTACTGTCTACTTCTAACTTCCAACTTCCTACTACCATGTCCCCCATTACCCTTATCAAAATCGCTCTCCGCGCCCTCCTCCGTAACCGCATGCGCACCTTCCTCTCGGTGCTCGGCATCGTCATCGGTGTCGCAGCCGTGATTGCCATGGTCGCCATGGGCGAAGGTTCCCGTATTTCCATCAAGGAACAAATGACCTCGATGGGCTCGAACGCCATCATCATCATGCCCAACCGCGACAGGCGCGGCGGCGTGCAAATGGAATCCACCGAATCGCTCGAAGAAGCCGATGTTATCGCCATCCGCGAAAACGCAACCTACATCAACGGAGTCTCCCCGATGATGACCGTGAACGGGCAGGCCATTGTCGGCAACAACAACTCCCCCACGTCGCTTTCCGGTGTTTCTGCCGATTACCTCAAAATCCGCAACTACGAAATCGAAGACGGCGTGATATTCGACGATACCGCCGACCGCATGGCAAAAGTCTGCGTTATCGGCCAGACCGTCGTGAAGAACCTGTTCCCCGAAGGCGATCCCATCGGCAAGACAATCCGTTACAAGAATATTCCACTGAAGGTCATTGGCACCTTGAAGGCGAAGGGCTCCGGCGATTTTGGGCAAGACAACGACGACGTGATTTTTACGCCTTACCAGACCGTGATGCGCAGGTTCTCGGCGACAACGAACATCCGGCAAATTTATGCAAACTCCATCGGCGAAGGCTATGCCGCAAAGGCGACCGAGGAGATTATGGGAATCCTCAAGGAACGCCGCAACTGGACAAAGCCCACCGACCCGTTCCGTGTATTCACGCAAGAGGAAATGATCCAGATGGTCACAAGTACCTCGGACTTGATATCGCTCGTGCTCACGATTATCGCTGGAATTAGTTTGTTTGTAGGTGGTATCGGCATCATGAACATCATGTACGTCTCCGTTACCGAGCGCACCAAGGAAATCGGACTCCGCATGGCCATCGGTGCCCGCAGCCGCGACATCATGTTCCAGTTCCTGTTCGAATCCGTCATCATCAGCCTTTTGGGCGGTGTCATCGGGATTGCGCTCGGCATCGCCGCTTCCGAAATTGTAAAAACATTTTTCAACATGCCCATGAGCGTTTCCATCACAAGCGTTATCGTGAGTTTTGCCGTATGCTTTGCCACGGGAGTCTTCTTTGGTTGGTACCCCGCCCGCAAGGCGAGCCGGCTCGACCCCATCGAAGCGCTCCGGTTTGAATAGTTTACTATTTTAAAGTCATGAATTTCCTCGAATTTATCAAACCGATGCCGGTCGTGGGCATTCTCCGCGACATCCCCCAGGGCGCCGAAGAGGCGTGCGTCAAGACGGCCGCCCAGTGTGGCCTCAAGGCCATCGAAGTCACGATGAACACGGCGAATGCAGCCGAAATCATCGCCTCGCTCAAGACGGCCGCTAAACCTCACGGCATCACAGTCGGCGCAGGCACAGTCCGTCACGGGCACGACCTGGAAAAGGCTCTTGCCGCTGGAGCAGAATTCATTGTCACCCCGAACACCCGCAACGAAATCATCCGGCTTTCGTGTACGGCAGGCATTCCCATCATTCCGGGGGCACTCACGCCGACCGAAGTGCAAAAAGCCTTTGACCTCGGTGCCACGGCCGTGAAGATTTTCCCAGTCAACTGCGTAGGCGGCCCCGAATACATCAAGGCGCTGCGCGGCCCGTTCCGCGACATCCCGCTGATGGCCTGCGGCGGAGTCAACGCAGAAAACGCCCAGGATTACTTCAAGGCGGGAGCGAACCTCGTCTCGTTCGGAGCAAGCATTTTCAACCCGACGCTCATGGCTGCCGGCGACTGGGACACCATCGCAAACAAGCTGAAAGCCCTGCTCGATGCGATAAAGTAGTTCCAGGCTATATCGATTAAACAGCAATGGCGGGCCAAAACCCGCCATTTGAATTTCAAAGCAAGGAATTTATTCCTTATTTTCTTCCAGCGTGCATCTGTTTCTTGCACTCGTACATGGAGGCATCGGCACTGTGGAGCATGTCGTCCATGTCCTTGTAATCTTCGGAAGAATGGGCTATGCCATAGGCGAAGGTCACGGACTGGTCCACGATGGTAATGCCCGACACGGCGTTCTGCATACGTTCTGCGCAAGTCAGCGCACCCTGCCTGTCGGTATCGGGGCATAGCACCATGAACTCGTCACCGCCCATGCGGAACAGCACGTCGGAATCACGCAAGAGCTTCTTGACGACACCCACCACACTGCGCAGCAAAAGGTCGCCTGCCTGGTGGCCGTACTTGTCGTTGACCAACTTGAGACCGTTCAAATCAAAATACACGAGCGAGAACGAAGTCCCATAGCGCTTGCTGCGGGAGAACCATTCCCTGAGAGTGTACATGGCATGGCGGCGGTTATAGCACTTGGTCAAATCGTCCGTAAGCGAGATGTCGCGCAAGAACCGGAGTGTCCTGGACAAACGAATATGCACGTTGACACGCGCCAGCAAGATGTCGGCGATGGCGGACTTGCTGATAAAATCAGAAGCGCCGGAATGGAAACCCTTCGTGACACTGTCGGAATCCTCGCGGCTCGTGAGGAAGATAATCGGCAAATCGTCCAGGGCGTACATCTGACGGATACGGAGACACACTTCGAATCCGTTCAGGCTCGGCATGTTGATATCGAGCAAGACAAGGTCTACCCTTTCGTGCTCCAGCCGTTCAAGAGCCTCTTCGCCCGAAGTGCATGTCACGACACTATACCCGACATGGGACAAAAGCGCGCTGGTCTTATCCAGCATTTCGACATTGTCGTCTACAATGAGAATTCTTTCCTCAACCATGTTTCCCTCTTTCTGTGACACATAGCCTTTTGGTCACAGCACAACTAATCTAATATTCTTTTACCGAAAAAGAATACTCCGAAAAATAGGAAATCTTGCTAATCTTTCTTTTTTGCGGAAAAAGGCTTTTTTCCCGCACAATGTAACATCTTTATAACAAATTGCCGAGTCAAAAAGGCTCTCTAGAGATACTCCAGACGAGGGACACAAGGCACCAAACCACGGCGGGACGCATATTCGAAGAACATTTTGAGCGATTCCTTGCGCTGCTCCGTGAACCGATAGTCCAGCGCATTGTAGTATTCATCCACCACAGGGCGCGGCAAGTTCACGGGATACTTTGCAAGCCAAAGGTCCAATGCATGAGCCTTGTCTTCGCGGAACTTATCGATGCTTTTTTGCGTCAATTCCATATAACGTTCCACAGTCGGGCGGCAATCCGGGCCAAGCGCAGCTTTCGAGATGACCCACGCCCCGAACACGAACGGGACCCCCTGCCAGGCCTGCCACAGCGTCCCGAGGTCGTAGCCGAAGGCGAACCGGTGCCGTTCGTTCTCCTCAAGTGCCTGATCTCCAATCAGGAGACACGCATCGTCCGTCGGGCTCACAGAACCGCCACAGACATAATCCGGCTTCAGCGAGAACCGGTCTTCCAAGATAATCCGCAACAGCGCAACAGAGGTTTCGCTCTGCGATGTCATGCGAACGGACTTACCCGAAAGTTCCTCGATGGGGTAACGGGAAAAAAGCTTGACCGAACGGACCTCGAAGCCACAAGAGGTGCAAAGTTCCGGCGACAGCACGAACGCTCCGGGTTTCTGCGCGAAAGTGACAGAAGATGCCGGGGAAAGGTGGATACGCCCTTCCTTGAGCCCTGCACAATGGGCACTAGGCGGCCCGTCCACGAAATCGACACCGGGTAATCCGGCGTTCTCTCTCAAAAAATCGTGAAAGAACGGCGCACAGACCAAAAAAGGAATACGACCCACACAAATGTTCATGCAAAAAAATTAACTTTTCTTCGCTAGCCTAAAAAGGCAATCCACAGAACTAACGATTAAAGATAGTGATTAAGGTATAATGGCTGTATTTCACGTGAAGAAAACCTCCGTCGGAGACGACCAGAGCAGTTTAGTCTTTAAGGGAAAAATCGTCGAAGGACCGATCAGCAAGGGCATGATCCTTGAAATTCCCGTCACCCAGGAAGCCGTGATCAAGATGAAGATTGACGACGTCGTCCAGTTCGATAAGCAGAAGGACGACGAGAAGAAGATCGGACTTGTCGTTGATTTCAAGGCTCTCCCCGATGACATGGAAGTGATCATGGGACTGAACATTGCCGACGAAGACCTGACTATCTCTGCCGAATAGTTATTTCAACGACAAACAAAGGGATGTTATGAAGCGGGAACGACTGCGCGGAGTGAATTTGGGCGGCTGGTTTAGCCAAGTCGACTGTATCGAAGAAAAGGATCCTGCGGGTTTTCCCGGAATACTGGAGCACATCCGGACATTCCTCTCTGTTGAAGATTTCGCACGAATCCACAAGGCGGGGTTCAACCACGTGCGCCTGCCCGTGGACTACTTTAACCTGTTCGAAACGGATGGACTCAAGCCCAAGGACGAGATTTTCGCACTGCTCGACAAGGCGCTCCGCGACATCCAGGCCACCGGCCTAGACGTTATCCTGGACCTGCACAAGTGCCCGGGGCACGACTTTCACCTGGGTTCGTACCAAGAACAACCGTTCTTCGTCAGCGCCGATGCTCGCAAAGACACCGCGAAAGTCTGGTCCTATATGGCAGAGCGTTACAGCAACGAGCCCCGCGTGATGATGGAGCTCTTGAACGAGCCTGCCGCCACCGATTCCCGGATTTGGGACAAAGTCAAAGACGAAATTTTCTGGGCCATCCGCAAGCATGCTCCCAAGAACACCATCGTGGTCGGGAGCAACAAGTGGAACAGCGCCCGCGAATTCCAGTACCTGACACCGCTCGACGACGACAACGCCATCTACAGTTTCCACACCTACACCCCCGTGACGTTCACCCACCAAGGTGCCGCCTGGATTAGTGACCCGTTCTTCAAAATAGAACGCCCCTGGCCTGGGGACTATGCCGCACCCGAACAAGGCGCCGAAACCCGGCTCGACGTGGAATACGGCAAATGGGACAAGGCAAGGCTACAAGCAAGCATCCAGAATGCGCTAGACTTCCGCGCCAAATACGACCTGCCCGTCGCCTGCAACGAATTCGGAGTTTACGTACAAGTGCCGCGCAAATACCAGATGGCCTGGATGCACGACTTCATGGAAATTCTGCGCGATGCCGACGTGGGCTACAGCTACTGGAACTACAAAAATCTGGACTTCGGGATTGTTTCCAAAGGAGAGTCGCTGCACAACGACCTGCCGCAGTACAACAACCCCGAAAGGCTCGACAAGGAAATGCTGGAATTACTGGCGAAAGGCTAGATCCTAGCCCCTAGATCCTAGCCCCTAGATCCTAATCCCTAACTACAATTCCACCAAGATTCCGGCTTGCAGATAAACGTATCCTTTGCCGCGATCTTCGAGGAACTGGTAGCCGCCCATCAACAAGATGGAAGAATAATCCCCGTTCTTGATATCAAAGCCGCCACCGGCGCGCCAAATCATCTGGCTGTCGTCACCAAAAGCATAACCGATATCACCGGTCGCCACAGGCAGCGTCTGCCCACCAATCGGCAGGCGGATCCATGCCGACGCCATCACGGGAATATAGCCAACGTTGTCCAATTCGTTGTAGCCACCACCGATACCAAAGAAGACCATCTGGTCGATGGGGTACCATATATGCCCGAACACGTTCAGGTTGAACGACGTAAGGTCGCTCACCGCATTCACGATGCCGCCCTGGACATCCATGGTGAACGCGTTCGCCCTCGGCGCAAAAAACGTCAGGGCACAGACAAACAGGATTGCAAACAAACGCTTCATATCGGCTCCTATGCGTCATCGTCTCCACGGGCCTCACGAGCCCATCCGCCACTCTTTTCCCGTGTGAACGAAAGGAAAAATCCCTTAAGCATAGCCACGTTCATCATCAAGAAATAATAAGCATGGGGCACCATCCGCGATACGCCCACAATGACACAGAAAACCGTCACGCCAAAGAACACCTGGTAGAACAGTCCCTTCGGCAACAAGATTGCATTACACAGAGCCAGCAAAACAAAAATATGGGGAGAAAACCAGCGCACCACCTTGTGGCAGAAGAACAAGTACGCACGCAATGGGCGGAACGGGTTCAACAGCGGGAGGTAAGAAAGCAAATAATTGAAGTTGGCACGGCCGATACGGACCTTACGTCGGTATTCACCGGCGGACTCCTTCGAAGTCTGTTCCGTACCGATGGCGCTACCCACGAACGTGCTGTAATAGCCTTTCTGCAAAATTTTCGTCGTGATGTAGAAGTCGTCCATGACGCTCTTCTTTACCGGAAGTTCCGTATAAAGTTCCCTGCGAATAGCATAAAGAGCGCCATTACCGCCTATCAGCAAATCCAAGGCGCCTTCGAATTTTTTCATCTCGGATTCCAGATCCCAGTAAGAACTTTCGCCCCTGCCGAGGACACTGCCGCTCCGGTCCGATAGAATCAAGTGACCGCATACGCAACCCATCTTCTTGTCGATAAAGGGGCCAACCAGTTTGCGCACCGCATTGGGGAAGAACATCGTATTCGCATCGCAAAATACAAGGATATCCCCGGTAGCGTGCTTGTGCAACCGGTTCAGCATGGCGGCCTTGCCCGCATTCTTGGGAGCCTTCACCAGAGTAATGCCCTGGTCCGCATAGCTTGCGACAATTTCTGCGGTCCTGTCTGCAGAGCCATCGTCACCAATGAGCACCTGCAACTTGTCCTTGGGATAATCTATAGAGAGGATGTTGTGAATCTTACGCTCGATGACTCCTTCTTCGTTATAGGCAGAAACCAATATGGAAACCGTCGGCAAGAAGGGTTGCCCTGACGGCTGCGGCTTATGCCTACGCTTGAAAATCTCGCTGACAAACGGGAGCGTTATCGGGAACAGCGCATAGCAAAGCACCAGGAGGGCAAGAGAAACCCAAAAACCGACCTGCGCAACGAAATAGACCTGTTCCATCACCGAGCTATCCATTCTTTCTCTTTTATCAAAATTTGATTCAGCAAAACCATCATGTCATCAACATCCAACGACTGCGTGAGGGTCAAGATACTCATGCCCTTCGGGGCGACCAGCACGTAAGACGGGACTGCGGACAAATTCCATACATCAAAATAGCATCGTTCTGCAATTTTGGCCTGACCATCACACATAATCGTGTCCTGCGATTCGGCATTCAACTTCACAGGGATGAACCGGGAATTCAAAAGTGTCGCCACGTCAGGGTCGGAATACACATTTTTGTCCATGATATGGCAAGGAATACACCAGTCAGCATAAATCGACACGAATACAAGCTTCGATTCCTTTACGGCTTTTTTCAACCCTTCTGTATAAGAAAGCCAATGGACTTCCTTGTCTTTTTTCAAAGGTGCAGCAAAGGCGCAACAGACGGCCAGGAGCAACAAAAGGACTATCCTCATTTTTTCTTTCCCTTCTTTCCCAGCGGCTCAAGCGGATTGCCGAGCAAGGAGTCGATATGGCGGACGACAGCCTGTTCAAACGGGACCCAAAGAACATCGTCTTCTAAAACTCCGTCAATTGCCGCCTTGTAGGACTCCAGCGTATAACCATGCTTTTCAATAATATCCTTGCGAGCGAGCCGCGCCTCTGGAGTCTCGGTCCCAAGAGACTGCTCCATGACACGAATGTCGACATACGTGTATACAAGTTTGGAATCTACAGAAGGGGCTCCATCGTCACAGGCGGACAACACCAACCCAAGCGCACAAAGGAGTAGCGCCAAGCAAGCCTGTCCCGCACTATTTCGCCCAAACCGCACCACGGGAACCCTTCTGCCTACTTCGACTCTTCGAGCGCGTTCTCGAAAAGGCCGTCTATATATTCACGCTTGTCAAATTCCACGAGCTGGTCAATCTGCTCACCCATGCCCACCCAGCGGATAGGAATCTGGAGCGAACTCGTGATAGAAAGGACCGAACCGCCACGCGCCGTACCATCGAGTTTGGTCACCACAAGGCCGGTCAGCGGGAAACTCTGGTTGAAAATCTTCGTCTGGTTGATGGTGTTCTGTCCGGTGTTTCCATCAATTACAAGCCATATATCTTGCGGGAATTCCGGATTCACCTTTTTCATCACGCGGACTATCTTCTTGAGTTCTTCCATCAGGTAGTCCTTGTTATGGAGGCGGCCAGCCGTATCAACAATGAGGATGTCGCAGTCACGGGCCACGGCGGCCTGGCAGGCATCGTAGGCAACTGCAGCCGGGTCGCTGCCTTCCTGGTGTTTCACGAACTCGGCACCGCTACGCTGTGCCCACGTTTCCAACTGGTCAATCGCTGCTGCACGGAACGTATCGCATGCGGCAATCATCACCTTCTTGCCCTCGTTTATCCAACGGGCGGCAAGTTTACCGATGGTGGTCGTCTTGCCAGCGCCATTCACGCCGATGACAAGTACCACATGCGGTTTGCCCTTGAGTTCGAATGGCGGCGGGTCCTTGAGGAGGCGTTCGGCTTCGTCGCGCATAATGTCGAGCACCTGCTCTGTCGTCAGCGATTTGCCAAGCGCATTCTCGCGCAGTGCGTCGGTCAAAAGGAACGCAGCTTCTACACCTACGTCCGCCTTGATCAAATGTTCTTCAAGTTCTTCCAAGGTGTCGTCGGTAATCTTACCGGCGCCGACAATACCCTTGAGTTCGCCCACCAGGGCGTCACGGGTCTTGGATAGCCCTTTCTTTATTGCAGAAAACAAGCCCATTAGACAAGACTCTCAACTTTGTCCACAAGACCGTAGGCCTTAGCCTCTTCTGCCGACATGAAGTTATCGCGTTCCGTATCCCGGTCAATTTCTTCGATAGTGTGTCCGGTCGTCTCGGCAAGAATCTTGCCCGTGATGCCGCGGATACGCAGCATTTCTTCGGCCTGGATCTGGATGTCACTTGCAGGCGCCACAATCTCGCCGTGGATGAGCGGTTGGTGAATCATGATGCGAGCGTTCGGCCATGCCACACGCTTGCCCTTTGCACCGGCAGTGAGGAGCACCGCGCCCATCGAAGCCGCCTGGCCACAGCAGACCGTCACCACGTCACTCTGGATGGCGTTCATGCAGTCGTAGATGGCAAGGCCAGAGGAAATCACGCCACCCGGGCTGTTGATGAAGAACACGATGTCTTCGTGGTTCAGCGAATCGAGGTACAAAAGCTGCTTCACGATGCGTTCGGCGCTCTCGTCATCGACACCGCCCCACAAAAAGATGCGGCGCTTGGAGGCGAGGAATTCTTCCGCCTTCTTCATCATCTCGGGAACCTGGTTTTCTTTCTTATCGTTGCAATCGGCCATAGTTAATCCTTTTTGTTCGGGTATAATGTAGAAAAATAGAGAGGGGAGGGATGAGGGCGCTACGCTTTGAGGTATGAGGTCGGCACTTCGTGCCTTTGAGATATGAGGTACGAGGTCGGGGCTAAAGCCCCTTTGAGGTATGAGGGAGTAGGAAGTAGACAGTAGGAAGTAGACAGTAGGCAGTGGTTAGTGGTTAGTGGTTAGGAGAATCACTGCTCACTGTTCATTGTTCGAACCTCGTGCCTCGCGCCTCGAACCTCACACCTCATCGCTCACTGCTCCCGCCTTTATATTCTATCTTTTATCCCATGCCACTCGATTCAGCAAAACACCTGGTCGGGCTTGTGAGCCCGCATGTCCTTTCCGCCGCCGAGGCCGACCCTATCAGCCCGGTAGTCATGGACCTCCAGGCCTGCGACATGCTCGAAATCCGCTACGACTGGTTCGAGAAAGGCTCTTGGGCCAGCCTCTCCGCCCGTGTCCGCAAGATTGCCCCGAATTCCGAACAAATTGGCACCGTCCGTCTTGTCCGCGACGGCGGGACATTCCCCGACGATTCCGTCGCGGAACGACCCGCCCTATGGGCCTCCATCTTCGCCGCCACCGAAGTCCCGGAATGGATGGACCTGGAACGCGACTGCCTCCACAACTACGGCGACCTGGACGAGCTTGCCAAACCCCGCGGCACGCGCATCATCGTCTCGGAGCACAACTTTGTACGCATTCCGACTCTCCTGGAGTTGAAAAAGCTCGCGCAGGACGCCCAGCGGGTCAAGGCCGCAGGGCTCAAGATTGCCGCCATGAGTAACGGAGCCACGGATTGCCAGCGGCTTTACCAATTCGCAAGCAAGAACGCAAAAAATTTTGAAATGTTCGCCGCCTTCGGCATGGGCGAATCCGGCAAGCCTTCCCGAATTTGGTCGCTCCACGAAGGAGCAAACCTCACCTACGGGTCTATCGAAGTGGGTGCCGCCCCCGGCCAGATCGATGTTGTCACCATGAGGAAGGCTCTGGACACTTTTGACAATTTTAATTCTGAAAACGACATTTTGGCGTTTTTGAACAAATTTGAGTAAATTTGACTATTTTCATGCTACAATTTTGGCACATTTGAGTATTTTCTCGTAAAAACCTCGTCAAAAGCCATTTTTTTTTCTAAAATATCAAGTTGAACAATACAAGAGGTTTCACTATATGAGACTTTCCGAAAGATTTGTTGACAACTGCATCTTGATCAACTCTGCCAGCCAAACCAAAGAGGCAATCCTCAACGAGCTGGTGGACACGCTCTGCAGTGCCTACAAACTGGAACACCGCGACGAAATATTCGAGGCCGTATGGAACCGCGAAAAGAGCCGTTCCACCGGTATCGGTTGCGGTCTTGCGGTGCCGCACGCGAAAATCGACTATGTCGACCGCATGTGCATGGTGGCCGCCACCGTCGAGAAGGGTCTTGATTTCGAATCCTTCGATGGAGAACCGGTCTACCTCATTATCCTTATCGTGAGCCCGGGCAACACTGTAGGCCCGCACCTCAAGGCGCTCTCCTCCGTAAGCCGCCTGCTTGCCGACGGAACCGTGCGCAAGGACCTCATCGAGTCGAAAACCCCGTCCGAGTTCCTTACCATCCTCCGCGCCGCCGAAGATAAGTTTTTGTAGGGATCAGGATCTAGGGGCTAGGATCTAGGGGTCAGTCAATTTAGGCATAGAAAACCCCTAGTCCCTAAATTCTAGCCTCTAACCCCTATAAAGTCCCCTTGACATCGCAAATATTCTTTTATATATTTGCACCCACCTCGGACGGTTAGCTCAGTTGGTTTAGAGCGCTGCTTTCACACGGCAGAGGTCACTGGTTCAAATCCAGTACCGTCCACGAAAAGGCCGCCCCGCAAAGGCGGCTTTTGTTTTTCCCTTCCATTTTTCCCGTACAAAATATTGCTATTTTCCCCGCACACGCAACGCAACCGCGCAGAGAGGCATCTAAACGGCATGAATACGAAAATAGTGATTCTTCTTGGGTTCCTGGTCCCGGCTACAGCCGCCTTCGGCGGTACATGGACGCTCGCGGACTGCCTCAAGCAGGCCAAAGAAAAGAGCCTCTCGCTGGAAACAGCCAAGCTCCGCGAACAGAAGGCGGACATCAGCGTAAAGCAGGCCAAGACAGGCAACCACCCGACCGTGAGCGCAAGCATCCAGAACACCCTCTACGACCACCCGTTCGTCGACGACGGCGACCACTACCGCCTGAGCCTCGGCATTTCCGGTTCGTACACCATTTGGGATGGCGGAGCCACCAGCCTGAACGTCGAGGCAAGCCAGCTCTCTAAAGAGGCCACGGCCCTTTCGACCAAGCAGACCGAACGTTCCGTACAGGAAAGCGTCCTGAACGCCTATATGTCCTTGCTTGCCGCCATGGAAAACCTCCGCACGGCAAACGCCTCCGTCGATCTCGCCCAGGCGGAATTCGAACATTACAGCAAACTCTACGAGGCCGGGTCCATCACCAAGAAAGACCTCACCCAGAGCCAGTCCAACGTGCTGCAAAAGCAGGTATCGCAGCTTTCCGCCCAGCTCTCCGTCAACAGCGCAAAGACATCCCTCCGCCAGTTGCTGGAACTCGGCGAAAGCGAAGAATTCGAAATTTCGGCGCCCGAAAGCAACATCGAGAGCCCCGACTCGCTCCCCCCGTTGCCCTCGCTTAACGAACTGAGGAAAGTCGCCAAAGAATCCCATCCGGGGCTCAAGTCCGACAGCGTGTCTGTCAAGGCCGCAAAGAAAAACACCCAGGTTGCCGGGAAGGGCAGTTCCATCACCGTGACACTGGGAGCGAACTCCAGCACAGGGCTGCAAGCCTGGGAATCCGACCGCTATGGCCGCCAACTCAAGAACGGCTGGCAGAACTCCGTATCGCTCGGCATCAACATCCCCATCATCGACGGCGGAGCCACCGACAACAAGGTGCTGCAGGCGCAAGTCACCGAGGCCGAAACGCAGATTAGCATGCAGGAAACCGCGAAAAACATTGACAACAACATTGAAAAGCTGCTTATCAACGCCGTCAGTGCCGACATGCAGTGGAAAGCTGCCGCGCTCCAGGTGCAAGCCGAAAACGAGGCCCTGCAGGTCGCCGAAGAACAGCGGAACGCAGGCGCCCTCACCTACACCGACTACCTCACGCAAAAGAACAACCTCGAAAAGGCGCAAATCACACAGACCAATGCCAAGTACACGAGTCTGCTCGCCCGCAAGCTGCTCGACCTCTACCAGGGCAAGCTCGACTAGGCCAGTTCATTTTGAAAAACTCCTTTGTTTCGGCGGTGCAACACCGCCGTTTTTTTATGAAATGGGGCAAGAGGCGCCGGAATTCCGAGAGCGCAGAAAATGCCTTTTTTGAGCTAATTTCGACGTTTTCGAGAAAATTTTGAACTTTTTTCCGTCAAAATACCCGCAAAGGCCCACTTTGGCACGGCGTTTGCATATACCCCAGCGAAAACAGATGGGCTCCACGGCGAACGCCGGAACCCGATAACCTAAGGAGGTATCCCTATGATCAACACCCAACTTTTCCCGACAGCTCTCTACGGTATCCAGAATTTCATTGACAGCCTCAACAACGCCTCCAACGCGCAGGGCGAATGCACTTACACGCCGAAGGCCGACTATTACGAGGTCGAAAACGGCTTCATGCTCGAAGTGGAACTGCCCGGCGTCAAAAAGGAAGACCTGGACATCCAGATCGAAAAGAACATCATCACGGTCAAGGCCACCCGTACCCGCCAAGACAGCAAGTTCACCTACGAACGCAGTTTCAGGCTGGCCGACGACATTGACACAGAAAAAATCAAGGTCTCCCTCGAAAACGGCGTCCTGGCTTTCTCGCTTGCCAAAAAGCAGCAGGCCGCAGCCAGGAAACTGACAATCGAATAAACTGATAACATCCCTCCTCCTCCCGGGAAGTGGCAGTTTTCTGCCGCTTCCCTTTTCTTTACCCCGCCCCATTTGTAAACATTTGTTTATGGACGATTTATCCATGAAGGGCGCTTTTTTTAACAATTTTCTCAAGGTTTCCCGAGATAATTTATATGTCGGGATTATTGTATGGGCTGGTTAAAAAGGAGTAGCCATGAAAATGACACGTTTTTCTACAACGCCACTTGCACTGGCAGCGTTTTTGTGCACCACAGCTTTTGCCTACAACGTAAGCGGAACTGTTAAGGACGAGGTCGGGACCCCGATTCAAGGAGCCAACGTCACCCTCGTCCAAAAGGCAAAGTCCACGTTGACGGACGCCGAGGGCAAATTCGTTCTTACTGATGAATCCATCGATGCAATCCACGCACAGAAGGCGGGACTCGGGTACATCAACATCAACGACGGTGTTCTGGATTTCTCGCAGAACGGGAACGCTCCCGTGAAAATCCGCATTTTCGACATGATGGGCAACCAAGTCCTCAACCATTCCCTCACAGGGTCTGGTAGGCTGGACTTGCGCCAGGGAGTGACCGCCCACGGCACCTACATCGCCCGCGTCCGCATGGGCAATGCCGAACAGGCTGTCCGCTTCACGGCGAGTGGCAGTTACAGCAGCGCCATCACCGGCCAAAAGAATAGCGCCCTCTACTTGATTCAGCAAGGCAAGGCAGGCAACCTCCAAGTGGTCGCCAATGGTTTCGACTCACTCAATATTTACCTCCCTTCTCTTGATACGGTCCTGGCCCTCACGCTGAAAAAGTCCACAGCGGGCTCGTCTCCGTCTTCTTCCCCATCATCATCTTCGTCTGGGGCCTCTTCGCCATCTTCGTCTGGGGCCTCTTCGCCATCTTCTTCCGCAGTTTCTTCGTCTTCCTCTTCTGCCACATCCCTAGAACCCGGCGAGCAGACCTACGCCTTCGGCTATGCGCTCAAGAACGCCCCGCGCAAGAGTGCCGGCTGCGGAAAGAATTCCACGTTGCAAAAGACCAGGAGCGTCGAAAACGGCGACCGTTTCGAAATGAAGGTCAACGGCGAGGACCGCGAATATTTCATCACGTTGCCAAAGGACTACGACAACACCAAGCCGCACAAGGTCCTCTTCGCCATGCACTGCATGGGTTCCAACGCCGAAGACTTCGTACACCACAATCCGGACCAGGACCATCCGAGTCCGTACTATGGCCAGCAGAAGCTTGACACCAAGGGCGAATTCATCTTCGTCGCGCCGCGTGGCGATACCGATGGCATGCCGTGGAGCATGAACAGCGACAAGGACCACAAGTTCATCGACCAGTTGATTACGACCATCAACGAGAACTACTGCGTTGACACCACCCGTATCTTCATGACGGGCTTCAGCTTCGGCGCCATGGTCACCAATTCCATGGCTCAGGACATGCAGCACCGCCTCCGCGCCGTGGCCGTGTATGCAACCGCCGACTACAACATCTACCTGCCCAAAAACAAGGGTAAGCCCATTGCCTGGATGGCCGTGCACGGCAAGAGAGACGGCACCTGCCCCTATGACAAGGCACTGACCAGCGCCCTTCCGAGAATTCTCAAGAACAACGGCCCGAACGGGACCGACGTAAGCTCCGAAAAGCCGCAGGAAGTCGGCGGCAGCGGTCACCTCTGCTACGACTTCAAGAACGTAGACCCGCGCTTCCCGGTCAAGTGGTGCAGCTGGAACGGTGAGCACCAGTGGACCGCTTACGACAACGGCAACTGGCAGAGCACCTGGGTTCCCGAAGAAGCCCACAAGTTCTTCGAACAGTTCTAAAAAAGTATAACTCTCCAACCCCAACAACCTAAAGTTCCCTGCCGTCTCGAAACGGGGGGAGCTTTTCCTTTTTATGCGTTTTAATCCAAAACAGCACTTTGAAAAATTTCATTTACATTGTCGATTCCAATTTTTTCGGGATTATATTCTGTCTGATAACTATCAACCCTAACCGATAGTAAATGGTGGTATGGGGAAGGAGACAAAAAGAATGAAAAGAGCAATCTTTTCCGTTTTACCAGTCGTACTGGCAACAGCATTCACAGCGGCATCAGCCTACACGCTGAACGGAACCGTAAACGACGACACAGGAAGCCCCGTTTCGGGCGCACTTGCAAAACTTCTCGTCAAGGGTGACACGGCAACGACCGACAGCAACGGCAAGTTCACATTCCACGAAGACGACCCCCTTGGGCTATCTGCAGGAGCCTTTAAACCCGGGCACATCGACATTGTCGATGGCGTACTCCGTTTTTCGCAGAGCAGCAACGCCCCAGTACAGGTGCGCATATTCGACATGATGGGAAACCTCGTCCTCCGTCAGGAACTGCGCGGATCGGGCCAGGTGGATCTGAGGCAGGGAGTGACCAGCCAAGGCGCCTATTACGCCCGCGTCCACGTTGGCAGTGCAGTTGAGACAGTCCGTTTCACATCTGATGGTTCCCGCGTCAGCAACGCCATCCGCCAAGGCGGTCACAAGGCGCTGCTGAAACCCGGCGAAGGCGACACTCTCCGTATCGTCGCCGAAGGGTTCGACACATTGAATGTCGCCCTTCCCAATCTCGACACAACTATAACCCTGCAACTCACGAAGGTTTCCAGCGAACAGACCCACGCCTTTGGCTGGGCCAAGGGTAACGATCCCGTCCCGTCCAGCGGCTGCGGCAAGGATACGCAAATGTCCAAGTCCGGCCAGTTCAAGTTCACCTGGACCTACAAGGGCCAAAGCACCACGCGCGACGTTTATTACGACCTCCCGAGCAACTACGACAAGAACAAGCCCTACCGACTCATCTTTGGCATGCAGTGCATGGGCGGTTCTGCACAGAACGTGGCCCGCGGCGAGAACTACTACGGTATGAAGCCGTTTGACAAGGACGGCACGACCATCTTTGTCGCTCCCGACGGAAAGTGCCACGAGAATATGTGCGCCCCGTGGGAAGAAAAGGACTACGCCTTCTTCGACGAACTCCTGGCCAAGCTGGAAAGCGAACTCTGCATCGACTCTTCCCGCGTGTTCTCCTCTGGTTTCAGCTACGGTTCGATGTTCACCAACGGTCTTTCCAGGAACCATCAGCATGTCCTTCGTGCTGTGGCCGTCTATGAAACGGCCGACGTGAACATCTGGCTCCCGGATGTCGTGAACAAGCCCATCGCATGGATGGGTGTCCACGGAATGAGCGACAACCTCTGCACCCCCGCCATGGGGCGCTCCGCTCGCGACACCGCATTGAAAAACGCAAGCGCCGAGGGCAAGGATGCCACCAAGGAAAATGCAGAAGAATCCAACAGTGGCCAGCATAAGTGCTACGACTATAAGGACGTCGACGAACGTTTCCCGGTGAAGTGGTGCACCGACAATGCGGGTCACATGTGGGACCACAAGGATCCTGGCCAGAATCAGTCTTGGGTTCCGCAAACAACCTGGGAATTCTTCACCCAGTTCTAACTTTTGTTACAATTTTCATATAAAAAGCCTTCCTTTGCGGGAAGGTTTTTTGTTTAATTTTTCTCTTTGCCAAAATGCAAAAAAAAGATTTACTTTCCACCTTGTGTTGAAGTAATAAATGAATTAAATTTCGCTTACAAATTCCATTTCACCAAAGAGGTTCCAACATGAACATCTTCAAAGTAGCGGTTTCGGCCCTTATCCTCACATCAACCAGCGTTCTTGCTGCAAACAATTTCCACATGGGTGCCAAAGTGGCAGGCACCTACAACATGTTCTGGAACACAGATGTTACCATAGGAGCAAGTTCCTTCGGTATCGATGCCGCCGGTTTTGACGAAGAAATGGGCGATGCAAATGTCAAAGTCAAAGGTCTCGAAAAGGCTGGTGGCATGGGCGTTGATTTCGGTTTGACTTTCATGCTTTCCATCACCAACAACTTCGCACTCGCTCCCGAACTTCTCTTCTCGTACCGCACTCGCTCCACAGACCTGACCTTCTCCGCAGGGGACGAAGGCAAAACGACCTCTACTTATTACGATAATGGTTATAGCTACTCGTACTCCTACGAATACGAAGATGATGACGAATCCATGGGTCTAAACGACATTGAGCTGAAGCAGTGGTACTTTGAAATTCCGGTCATGTTCCGCTTCACGACAGATGCCGGAGTCTTCCTGGGTGCAGGTCCTGTCATTTCTCTGAACATGGATACCGAAGGAAAGGCCTCCATCGTGTCGATGGACATTGACGACTACACAACAACCTTCATCATGGGCATTGCGGCAGATCTCGGTTATACCCTGACCATCAAGGACAACCAGAAACTGGACTTCAGCCTGCGTTTCCAGATGGGTCTCACCAGTATCGTAAGCGACGAAATTGAAATTCCTTACGAAGAGTTTGAAGCCAAGATCGACGGCACCAAGATCGCTGACCCGAAAGACATGATTATCAGCTTCGGCATAGGCTACTGGTTCCTGTAATTCCCATCCTGATTTTAGCCGTAATGGCCACAACCCTTCGGGCAGAAGTCCCGGAGGGTTTTGATGCTGCAAAGCGTAACCATCTTGGTTTTTCAGCAGCCGGAACGTATATCGGCATCTGGCACCTGAACAACGACGTGTACGTCAAGAAAGAAGATTCGGAGACGGAAACAGACGAGGGGCTGGAAAAGGAACATTACGAGCAGTACCTTTCCGGGGGCGACGACTTCAAGGGTATCGGATTCAGCCTAGGGTTATCCGGAATGCGAGACCTCGGAAAAAGCCTTGCGGTACATGCGAACTTGTACATTTCCCTGCGCCACCGTTTCGTGAATGCCACAGAGCACCACTGGAAAAGAACAGAATATTACCTAGACGATAAACTAGACCATACAAGCCGCGACAAAGGAAGCAAAGGCAAGTACGATATCGTCCTGAACTATTGGAGCCTGGATTTGCCTATCGGCATCCGCTATAAGATGCCAAGAGGCTACTTTATCGAAGCAGGCGGACTGTTCGCCTACATACTCTCCGCAAACCTCGAAGTGGACCTGATTTCGCTGGACTTCCATTCCTATGCGGCAGGCGTCGAACTAGGCGTTTTTGCGACAGCGGGCAAGACATTCCCGCTTCCAGGAAACAGGGCGCTGGAACTGTACTGGAACTTCACATTCGGCCTCACGCCCCTGCTCAACGACAGGGTAGCCAAATACCTTTACGACGAAATCCGCCCACGCGAGTGGCTGGCGCAAGCCGGAGCCACCCTGTGGTTATTCTAACGCGGGACAACCACGACAATCCTAAATAAGATTTTCCACACGAGAGCAGAGGTTTTCGGCTTCTGCTGCCGTGGGGGCTTCGGCAATCACGCGGATGACAGGTTCGGTGTTGCTTGCGCGCACGTGTACCCACGACTTGCCCTGACCGAGCCAGAGACCGTCGCGTTCGTCCATTTCCCAGCCGGCAAATTCGGCCTTGACCTTCGGAAGGATATCTGCGACTTTCTTGTCGCCGAGTTCGAACTTCTTCTTGGGCATCGCATAAGACGGGTTTTCGGCCACGAACTTTTCGGGACCGCCATCGTGATGCGCCATCCAGCTGAGCACGAGCGCCGCCGCCACCAGGGAATCGCGGCCGTAATGCAACGCCGGGAGAATCACACCTCCGTTGCCTTCGCCACCGATAACGCATCCCTTCTCGATCATCTGCAAACTCACGTTGATTTCGCCCACCTTCGCACGGCTAAATTCGCAACCGTACTTCTCGGCGACATCCTGGTTCATGCGGCTCGTGGAAAGGTTCACGCACACGCTGCCCTTCTTTTGGCTGAGCACTTCCTCGGTCGCGATAGCAAGCGTGTATTCTTCGCCAATGCTTTGTCCCAGACCATCGACCAGGGCGCAGCGGTCCGCATCGGGGTCCACGGCGAACCCGACCGCACAGCCGTTGTCCTTGACAGCCTTGCGCAAGTCGCCCAAGTTTTCGGGAATAGGTTCTGCACCGCGCGGGAACGTGCCGTCGGGCTCGCAATGCACGCGCACGACTTCGCAGCCGAGCTGCTCCAGCAAACGCGGCACGATATAGGAGCCGGCGCCGTTCACAGCATCAACCGCCACCTTGAAATGCTTTGCCTTGATAGCCTCCACGTCCACAAACGGGATCTTGAGCGTACCGTCCACGTGAACGCCATCGGCATCCTTCATGAACTCGTACTTGCCCATGTTGCGGTAGTCGGGGTAATCAAATTTGTCCGCGTCGGCAAGTTCAAACAACTTCTTTACATCGTCCGGACCCAAGAAAAGGCCCTTGTTGTTAAGGAACTTGAGGGCGTTCCATTCGAGCGGGTTATGGCTTGCGGTAATGATGATGCCCGCATCGGCCTTGAGTTCGGTCGTGAGGATTTCGACCGACGGAGTCGTCGAGAGCCCGACTTCCACCACGTCCACGCCCGACAGGCGGCAGATACCGGCAACGAACTGGCTGATGGCATCGCCCGTCGGGCGACTGTCGCGGCCAATAACCACACGCTTTGCAGCCGTAATCTGCAAAAAGGCGCTCACATGGCTTTTGAGAACTTGGGGGGTCAGGGTATCGCCCACGATTCCGCGGATACCCGAAATAGAACGCATCAGCTTGGACATGAAACCTCTTCTTCCTGCATTTCGTTTCTTGCAGTTTGGTTGGAATTATAGCAATATCTATATTGAGTCACGTGAAGGGAATACCTTTAGAAAAAACAAACCGGCTCATCGCGTTCCTCATCCTCTGGATTTGCACCGGCGCGCTCTGGGCAGAGTCTGCAGATACGTCCGCCACCAAGACCGAAGCGGACGATTTCCAGCGTTTCTCGGCACTCCCCATCCTCGGCTACACCGAAGAGACCGGCATTGAATACGGAGCCATGCTGCTCCTGTTCTTCAAGCCGGAATACACAGGCGGAAGAACTACCACAGTGGACTTCGCCGTCATCGGTACGGCAAAGAAGCAACTTGAAGTGCTCATCGTGCCGCGCTACTACTTTTACCAAGACCGCATCATCGGCGAAGCGGGGTTTACCTACGACAACTGGGTAAGCCATTACTACGGCATCGGCAACGATTCCGACTTGGACGATGGCCGCACATTTGACCGCAACACCTTCAAGGCAACAAACACGACACTCACCAACCTCGGGCTCCCCAAGGCATGGAACAATTTCTCTTACGGCCCATCGCTCCATGTGGAATATACGGACATCGACTTCCGCAAATATGACGGAACAATCGCAGAACCCGAAACCGACAAGAAACTGAGGACCGGGCTAGGCTACCGGCTCGCCTACGACACCCGCGACAACAAGAACTGGGCTAGGCACGGGTTCTATGCCCACTGGAACCACCTCTTCTTTACCGACATGATGGGCGACTGCGAATTCACCCGGCAAGAACTCGACCTGCGCGGCTACACATTCCTGTTCTGGAAGACTTCGATGGCCGTAGCCGCCCTCTGGCAGCGCACCGACGGCAATGTCCCGTTCGACATGCTCGCAGGCCCCGACGGCAAGTCGCGGTTCCGGGGAGTAGAAGACCGTTACTTCCGCGGGAACCAGGCCCTGTTGTTACAGACCGAACTCCGCAAGGTCCTGTTTTGGCGACTCGCCGGCACCATCTTTTTCGAAGGAGGCAAGGCCGGGGACTACTTTAGCGACCTCAGGCGCGAGAAATGGCACCAGTCGGTCGGGTTCGGCGGCGAACTGGGTCTCAACATGAAGGAAAGCCTGTATGCGAGAGGCGATATTTCGTGGGTGGACTACGAGTCCATCGGTCTTACCATCTACATCAGGCAAGCATTCTAGTGGCGCCCCATCGGGCGCAGCCGCATAATGCGGCAAACGCGGGCCAAAGGCCCGCGTTCGCTTTATTTTGAGATAGAATAGCCTTTAATCGGTAATGCGGGACCAGTCCAACACACCCTTCTTGAGGAGGTAGATGTAGCCCGCTTCCAAAATGACGAGAAAACCGAGAAGAACAAAGAGAAGTTCCCAGCCACCAACGAGGAACTGGACCGTCCACGGGTAGAGGAACGCCACTTCAAGGTCAAAAACCAGGAAAAGCATCGCCACCATGTAATACTTGACCGGGTAGCGTTCATTTGCCGTACCGGAAACATGGGCAAGGCCGCATTCATAGGAGGACCCCTTGATGAGGACCTGCTTGATCTTGCCGGGATGCAAGACCCAGTTCGCCAAAAGAAGAACGGTCGGGATGCAAAGCGCCATAACGACCAAAATGGTCAAGGCGAATGTCGTATCGAATATTTCAACATTTCCCATAGTGGTACCAATAATAGTAAAATTCTTTTTGCTAATCTATGGCTCTTTTGTAAACTATATTTCATAGCATGAAACACTTTATATCTCTTTTGGGTATCGTAGGGGTTATTTCCGCTTTTTACGCATGTTCCAGCGACGATGCGCCGGATCCGATTAGTCCCGACAATACAGCAGTAACAACGTCTTCTAGCCAGGCGACATCTTCTCAAGACCCCTCGTCCGCAGAAAAGGCCCCCACTTCATCAGAAAAAGTAGCGCCCAAGTCTTCCAGCAGCAAGGGAAAGAAGGACACTGTTGTCATGGCAACTCAAGTCACGATTGACACCGGAGCCACCGAATTTGATCTTCCTTACTCCAGCGATGGAGTCTTCTGCTGGGAAGAAGGCTGCGAAAAATGGGCATCCTCCGCTTCTGGTCCGGACATTCCGCCCGATGATTCGATTTCCCTCAGCAGCGACGTGCCCAACAAGCCCAACCTGGATGCGCCTCCCGTCATCGAAGGTCTGGTCATGACCGACATGCGCGACTCGCAGAAGTACAATCTCAGGGAAATCAATGGGACCATCTGGACCCAGAACATGAACATTTCCCTCACCGGCAGCAACTGCTATAAGGGCGACAACAACAACTGCAAGCAATACGGCAGACTGTACACTCTCTCTGCCGCGCAGGAAGCCTGCCCTGCAGGTTGGAAACTCCCATCCCGTGCCAATTTTGACGCAGCTAGAAACCTGACAGACTTCTGGAAATATGGTGGCCGTGGCAAAGACGGTAACGAAGACTTCATGGGCGACATGGGCTTCTACTGGCTAGACCCGAGCGAAGAAGCTCAAGAAGGCGACAAAATCAGCGATAGTTGCAACAATGGCAGTAGCTGCGCCATGATTTTCGTTGTAGACGCCCCCGGGTATGGCGACGAAGAAACCAAGTTCCAGTACGATAGCCAGGCCAAGGGCTTCAGCGTCCGCTGCGTCCAGGCAAAGTAATCGGGAATATCGACTTTAAAGAACGGCCCCGATGGGCCGTTTTTTTTATGCTTCCAGATTGTCGGAATCTTCAGGTTCGTCTGCACAATACTGGGCGACCTGCTCGCGGAGCCTATTGCCACGCACTTTCCCGAACAAAAGCTCGATATCTTCAAGCGGAGCGGCCATGAACGCCTCGGCGCTCCTGTACTTCGACAGGATCTTGACGCGAGTCTCGTGGCCCACCCCGGGAATCTTGAGCCATTCCACTTCAAGGTCCTTCTTGCGTTTGCTACGCTGGTAAGTGATGGCGAAACGGTGTGCCTCGTCGCGGGCGTTCTGCAAAAGTTTTAGGGCCGGGCTCGTACGGTGCAACACGATACTCGGGCGATTGTCGGGGAACACAATTTCCTCAAGACGTTTGGCTAGGCCAATCAGCGGAAGGTCCTGGTCGTGGCCCAGTTCCTTTAGAATCTGCATCGTCGCATCCACTTGACCCTTACCGCCGTCGCACACCCACAAATCGGGCATGGGGATTCCCTCGCTTTCGAGCCTGCGGATACGGCGGGTCATCACCTCGCGCATGCTGGCAAAGTCGTCCACGCCCTCGACGGTCTTGATGATAAACTTGCGGTAATTCTTCTTGTCGGGACGGCCATTCTTGAATGCAACTAGGCTGGCCACGGTGTTCGTGCCCGAAAGGTGCGAAATATCGACGCACTCGATGCGGAACGGAGTCTTCTTGAGTCCGAGCACCTTCTGCAACTCGAACACGCTCTGGTCGACTTCGCTGTACTTCTGCACTTCGGCCCGCATTTCCACAAGGATCATGTCAGCGTTGGCTCCGGCCAGTTTGAGGAACCCGACCTTGTCGCCGCGCTGCGGCTGCGTCAAAAGCACCCTGTGACCAGCCTTTTCCGACAGCGCCTGCGCAAGCATATCACGGTCCGGGAGGTCTTCCACGTCTACCGCTATTTCGGACGGAACCATAGGCACGTCCATGTACCATTGCACAAGCATCTGTCTCAAAATTTCCGGGACATCGTCTTCTAGCCTACATTCCATGCGGTAGTGGCGCCGTCCGGTGAGCACGCCCTTGCGGTATTCCAAAATCACTGCAGCGGCCATGGAGCCATTACGCCGCAGGCTAAGCACATCCAAAGAGAGATTCGGGTCGCTCGTATCCGTCTTCTGGTGAATCCCAGTGGCCTGCAGCGCCTGGATGGCATCGCGCTTCTTGCCCGCCAACTCAAAGTCCAGATTTTCACTCGCCTGCTGCATTTCGGCCTGCCACTGCGCAACAAGGTCATCGCGTTTACCCTCGAGCAGGAGCTTTGCCTGGGCTACAGACTTCGCATACTCTTCTTCACTTATAAGCCCAGCACACGGCGCATCGCACCGGCCAATATGGTAGTTGAGGCACGGCCGCGCCGGACTTGCGAGCGGCAACTTCAGCCGGCACTCGCGGATATGGAAAAGCCTCGCTGCCAAATCCGTCAGCTGCGACACCACGCGCGAATTCATGTAGGGGCCGTAATACAGGCAGTCGTCCTTATGGACCGAGCGGCTCAAAAATAACCTCGGGAACGGCTCCTTCACCGAAAAAGCCAAGTACGGGAAATGCTTGTCGTCTTTCAGCAAAACGTTGTACTTGGGCGTATGCTTGCGGATTAGCGTCGCTTCGAGGATGAGCGCCTCTTCTTCGCTTTCCGTAATAATCCACTCGATATCGCGGATAAAAGGGAGCATCAAGGTCGCCGCACGGTGCCCGGCATGGTCACTCCCGTCAAAATAGCTGCGGACACGGTTCTTGAGGACCTTCGCCTTGCCGATATAGATAATCTTGCCCGACGCATTCTTCATCAGGTAGACTCCGGGCCTTTCGGGCAGCTCGGCTATACGGCGGCCTATATGTTCGTTCACTTCAATCATCTGTTCATAGAAAAACTAAAACTTTTTCTTTCTTACGGCTTAAATATTAATTATCTTATAACCATAAGGAACGGCTCGAACGCCATAACGGAGAAAAAATGAATTTTGACAACATGAATATCCTTTCGCAGAAGGTCGAGGGAGTACTGACCACGGTAAGGAACCTGCGCGCGCAAGTCGGCGCCCTGCAACAAGCGCTACAGAATTCGCAGGCCGAAGCTCATGACAAGTCCATGCTACTTGACGCAGCCAATAAAGACCTCATGGACTGCAAGGCCGCCCTGAACGCCCGAGCCAACCAAGCCGCCGCACAGAACGAATCCCTCAACGAAATGCGTTCCGAGCTCGATATGCTCAACGGCAAACTCTCCGAAAGCGCTAACGCCATCAACATGCTCAACGGCAAAATTGCCGAACAGGCCAGCTCCATCGCGACACTCAGCAAACAAGTCGAGGAGCGGAACAGCCAAATCGGCAGCCTGAACGACCATATCGGCGAGCAAGACGAAATTATCAACACGCTCAATGCGCAAGTTGCCGAGAAAAACGGCCTCATTGACACGCTTAACGCACAGGTCATCGAGAAAGGCCGCCTTCTCGAAGAAAAGATTCAGATTATCAATTCCCAAGGCGAAGAAATCGCCGAAGCGCAAGAACGTTTCCAGCAACTGCTCGCCACTATCGAAAAGGAACTCGGCACCGAGATTCCCATAGAGCAGCACACCATGCCGGCACAAGACCCCATACAGGAGCCCGAAGCCCCCGCCGAGGAAACTCTGGAAGAGGCCGCCGCTCCTGCCAAGGAACCGGTCAACGAACCTATCATCCAGTCTTCACGCAGCGATTTCGACATCCCGCAAGAAGACCCCTCCATCGATGACGAACCCGCCATCGAAGTTCACCCGGCCAACGAAAGAGACAACGACCTGTTTGCGAGCAATGGAGGCTCGCAAGGCGGTTTTTTCGGCTAAAGTGGCTGATGGACGATGATCCATTCGGCGTAGGAATGAGATAATGGCAGACTTAGAACTCAGATCCGTCACAGTCACGGTTGCACAGGAAAGAATCCAGATCCGCACGGATTTGCCCGATGCGGAACTGGGTGAAATCATCGCCTTTATCGACGAACGCTTCAAGCGCTACGAAAAATACCAGATGGACTACAAGAAGCGGCTCTCGCTCCTTGCCGTCGAACTGACCTCGGAGCTGTTCGAGGTGCGCAAGAACATGCGCCGTGCAAAACTGTACTGTGAACAGATGGACAAGTCCGCCAGAGACCTCGGGAGCCTGCTCGAAGAGGGCATCGACCGCCCCGAACAACAGATATAATCCACGGCCCGTTTTGTCACGTTTGTGTTAAAAATTGCCGATTTTAGGCAAATATCGCGTGATAAAAAATACAAAAATATTACTTGCATTCTCAGTTTCCCGATAGTATATTATAAACATCGGCGGTCCCACGGTATTAACGCCCGATCTAACAGAATTTATACAGCTCGTTGCTCTTGCGGTTCAGTTTAGGCGCACTCCGATGCGAAAAACAAAGCCCCGAGGCGCTGCTATCATTACAAGAATAGTAGTTTCGAGTGTTTCAACCGAAGGGACCGTCTTTTTTTGTACCCTGTCAGCGGTATTCGCGTTCCTTTTCCACAGCATTGGTCTCCATGGAATTCGGGGACAACATGCCCTTCAACGTCTGCCCGGCAATTTCGGCACCTTTCGAGATAGCCCCTGTACGCACCGCATCGACCAGCGTCGGGTCTTTGTTCACAGTACTGACGGAATCGTCTAGAGCCTTTACCTTATTGAGAGAATCTCCGGTCACGACAAGCGGTTGCTGCATAGATAAATTCACTTTATTCTCTGGAGCCGCGCCATTCTGCACAAGCTGTGCATTGGCAAAACCGATACAGAACAAAGTAACAGCTATCAGGATTCTCTTGAACATACAATGAATCTCCGCCATGTAAGATAGCAAAACTACCCGCAAGTCGACTTCAAGTATTCCTTGGCGTCACAGTCCACAACGATATCCTTCCCCAACAGGGCACGGAGGCGTTCCAAATCCGGAGTTCCTTCTTTCTCGAATATGACAGCGGTCTTGAACCGGTCGCGATGCTTAAGCAAAAACTCAAGATTGTTCACGTCGGATTTGGGGAAACCGTACCCGACAAAAATGATTTCGCGCGCATGAGCGAGGAAGTAATCAGCCCTCGACCAAAGCAGATTGAACAAGCTCCCCCGCAAAAAAGATTCCTTTGCGTGCGCCATCGGAATGTAGATGGGAGTGTCTTCGCTGTATATCGGGAAACTGCGGTCCTGTGGTTCCACCTGGCAAACGTTCTTCAAGTCGAGTTCATCAGTAGCGCCCTTCACTGGGAACCAGTTGAGCGAGCCGTGCAATTTGATCAGGTCAACCGTCTGGGGCGCCGAAACCCTGTGGGCAGACCGGTCGGCGGGCTCGATGCGCACGCCATAATCCACGGAAATCTGCTCCGAAAGTTCAGGATAGTTGGCAATAGCGGTCTCAATGAGAGCGTCGTAGTTGAAGCTGAGCAAAAGCGTTTCGCGTTCACCCGATGCAGTGTGGTTCGCGCAGGACTTCAGGAAATTTTTTAGAATAAACGAAGCCTCGCCCTTCACGATTTCGTCTCGGCGGATAACGCTTGCAATAAAACGCAACAATTCAAAACGTAACGTCGCACGGTAGAGGCGGTCGCGCTCGCCCGGGAATATGCGGGCCGAGAGAATCGATGTGGCCAATTGTTCTATCCCCAGATATTCGCGTTGCCCATTGCACAAGCCGAGGAATCGCGTACAATATTCCTTGAAATGCGGAAACTCGTCCGGAATGCCATCGGGAATCAGGGCGTTCAAATCCTTCAGCGTGGGCATACTCGGCAAGAAAGACTTGCTGAAACCGGAACCCAACACAAAAACACGGCGATAAGTACTAGAAGAGGAGACCATGGTAGTAATATAAAAAATGAGGTGTGAGGTCGCTTCGCTTTGAGGTCGGCACTTCGTGCCTTTGAGGTATGAGGTGTGAGGTCGGGGCTAAAGCCCCTTTGAGGTATGAGGGAGTAGGAAGTGGTTAGGATATAGACGAGAGGAAAAAGTAAACAGTGATTAGTGGTTGGTGGTTAGGAAAAGACGAAAGAGGGAAAAGGTTGTCATTGCGAGCCGAAAGCGAAGCAATCTGGTGGTGGGTTAGAGAAAAATATCACGGCTTCGCCGTCTTATATTGACGCACGAAGTGCGTGATTCTTATTCACTAGTCTCTATTCTCTAGTCTCTATTCTCTAACCCTAAAACTCCAGCCAGCCGGTTTCAAGGCCGGTCACGGGGACGATGCGACGGACGTTCTTTTGCGTATCCGTCACCACGGCCATCCCGGTCAAAAAGTTCATCCATCGCTGCGGAGTAAAGCGCATCCTGCAAAAATATGTAAGGCAAGGAACAGTCCAGGCGTCGTGCGTCGCGAAAATATTGAAACGCGCATTTCCCTTTTCGAGCATCATCGAAAGCATTTCTTCGGAACGGCTAGCAAGCGGGTAAAACGCCTCGATTTCCTTGCGCAGATTGCCGGCGATCTCGTTCGCCAGCCACTCGCAGATGCCCTCGTAAAAACCGGCACGAAGCACCTTCGTGAACTCGTCATGATTTTGGACAAAATAAGCTCCAAGACAATCAAGCGGTTCCACATGGGCATTCTCCAGCCCGCGCCCCATTCCAATGCATTGCGCCGTTTCCACGCAACGCCCCACCGGGCTCGAATAAAAGACCATATCGCCATCGGGGATGCATCGGCCAAGTGCCAACGCCTGTTCGCGACCACGCTCCGTAAGCCCCACATGCGCGCCATAGTCGGCATCGGTAGGCTTGATATGGTCACGTTCGGCATGCCTCACCAAAAAAAAGACACGCTCGTCCGGAAGGATTCCCTTGAAGAAATCCCTGGCCTGAACAAAATCTGCGTTTTCATTGAGCATCAAGGTGAATTTAGAAAAAAATGCTATTATTTAAACAAAAGGACGGGATAACATCCCTAGACCCTAGATTCTAAATTCTAAC
>JAEEGJ010004258.1_pt1 | contig 49485 bp, 34 predicted proteins | sample 8958761 | NCBI WGS metagenome assembly JAEEGJ01 (sample SAMN16246546, study PRJNA631951) | gut metagenome | biome: gut microbiome; feature: rumen; material: RS-attached | host: Bos | place: Iran: Karaj | collected 2018-10
TTTCCAGCGAGGACTCCACCAGTGAGCGTATCCGCCTGCTGGAGATTGGCGCCGAGGACTATATCGTCAAGCCCTTCAACCCCATGGAGCTTAAAATACGAGTTAAGAAGATTATTCCTTAAATAAATAATATGATAGGTGTTGTATATCTTGGCAGCAATCCCAAGACCGAGGAGCGATTAAGGTACATCCCCGGTCGATTGGTGCAGTACACAAGAAATTACAAAGATGCGGCATCAGCGTGTTCAACGCATGTCCGCAACGAGCATTTTATTGTGTTTTACGAACAGGGCGAGCAAGACGACGATATTAACGCCATCAACTTTTTAAAGAAAAAAAACAAGCACATCTATATTATCCTGCTCACCAAGGAATTAACACCTGAAAATCGCAGTGTTTACCAAAAGAGCGGTATCAACGATACCCTCGATAGTAACGCATCTATCACGGAACTTAACAAAAAGATTCAGTTTATTTCCGACCGTGAGAACATGCTGTTCGACGATCAGCAGCCTAAATACAGAATGTTACGATTCAAGATTCCTCTTTGGAAGAGAGTCTTCGATGTATTCTTCGCATTGATAGTACTCATTCTAACCTCTCCCATCTTCATACTTACAGCCATTGCCATACGTTTGGAGAGCAAAGGCCCGATTATTTTCAAGTCAAAGCGCGTAGGTGCCAACTACACCATCTTCAACTTCCTGAAGTTCCGCTCCATGTATCAGGATGCCGAGGCACGCCTGAAGGAGGTTGCCAAGGAAGCCGGGAACCAATATGCCGAGATGAGCAAGCAAAACGCGCAACCATCTAAGAGCATCAGTAGCCTGGACATGGGCGCCAACATGATGATTGGCGACGATACTGACATGATGATTGCCGATGATGAGGTAATGTTGGTTGGCGATGACTTCGTGATTTCCGAGACCGACTATAGCAAGGAGAAGAAAGAAGAAATCGAGAACGCATTCGTTAAGATTGAGAACGATCCACGCGTTACCAAGGTGGGTAAATTCATCCGTAAATTCAGTATCGACGAGTTGCCCCAGCTTTTCAATATCCTCAAAGGCGACATGTCGGTGGTTGGTAACCGTCCACTCCCACTCTACGAGGCCGAGAAGCTTACCATCGATACCAGTATCGACCGTTTTATGGCTCCCGCAGGTCTCACAGGCCTTTGGCAGGTAGAGGAGCGCGGCAAGGGTGGCATGATGTCAGCCGAGGAGCGCAAGCAACTCGATATCAAGTACGGCCAGACCTATAACTTCTGGTTGGATATGAAGATCCTGTTCCGTACTTTCTTTGCCTTCGTACAGAAGGAGAATGTATAACTAAATCCCTACATTATGAACAGATTCAGACGACTGATATTCATATTTGCAGTAGCTACAACCAGCACCACAGCCCTCGCCCAGTTCAACGAGAGCGGTATCAGTGCTGGTTTTTTTGATTCCAGCAACGAAAAAGATATCAACTTTTCAGAATTCCATCTACCACCATTGGCAGTCTTGTTTGAAAATGCAAAATCAAATCCACAAATTCTGACACTTGAGAAAGCTCGCCAATTGGCAGAAATGGAAGTCGCCAAACAGAAACGCCACATCTTCTCATACCTCACAGGCCACGCTAGTTACAGCTATGGTATAGGAGACATGTGGGGAAATAGCTCATCGGCATATAGCGCAACAATTTATCAATACCAAGGCTCTAAATCAGCCTATTGGAATGTCGGTGTGGGTTTAGCAATTCCCGTTGAAGACATTTTGGATTTAACAGCAGCAGTTAAACGTAAAAGAATTGATGTTGAACAAGCTACAATTCAAAAAGATATTGCTTACGATCAACTCAAACTGCAAATTGCAAGTTTATTTGTAAAAATCACAAATAATCTTGTAAGTTTAAAAACACTTGGAGAAGCAGCAGCAGCATATCAAGGTGCAGGTGCGCTAGATCGAGAAGATTTTGAAAACGGGAATATGGATATTTCGGCCTATGCAGGAACAAAAATGCATGAGAGTTCTCAGGTATCAGGTTATCAATCACTTCAAACGGATATTACAACAGATATATTAACATTGGAGATATTAACTCATACTCCAATTATTACCAATGCAACAACAGAAATAACACTCGACAAGAGCATTAGTAAAACGCCAAAAGAACAGGCCAAAGAAAATAAGGCAAACGAGAAAAGAATCAAAGCTTTAGAAAAAGAAGAAAAAGAGAAACTCAAAAAATTGGAGAAAGCCGAAGCGAAAGCTGAAAAAGCCGCAGCCAAAGCCCTTAAAAAGCAAAAGAAATAATTTAATTTGCAGCTATGGATATATTTAGATATATTGTCAGATTCCTATTTAAAATAAGGTGGTATCTTATCATCCTACCAATGATTGCTTTGGTAATAGCGTGGTTTTCTACTCGTGATTTGGAACGTGTTTACGATACCAACACCACCATTTATACAGGTATGATTACTGGTTATAATATCGAAGGAGGAACAGGTACTGCTGGTGGTAATTCACAAACAAACATAACCAATCTGATGTTGCTTATAACTACAGATGCAACTATCCACGAGGTTTCTTTACGTCTATTTGCACGATGCATGATGTATGGAAATGCAAATAAAGACAATAACTATATTTCCGCGGAGCATTATCGTCAGCTATATAATAGTGTTCCTGCAGAAGTGAAAGCTCTCATCAATCGCAATAGTGAAAATGCGACATACGCCAACCTCAAAGCCTATGAACGCCCCTCTGCCGACAACTTTGTTTTCGGTATCACCAATTATCATCCGTACTTTGGCATTAACAGTATAACAAGCCGACTAAAAGTTGTTCAATTAAGCAAGAGTGATATTATTGATATCGGGTATTCATCAAACGATGCTGGTATTGCTTACAACACGCTAGATATTTTAAACGAAGTTTTTGCTCGCCAATATGCTCTATTACGATATGGAGAAACAAATAATGTTATCAAATTCTTTGAGCGAGAAGTTGCTCGTTTATACCGCATTTTAACGAATGCGGAAGACGATTTAATTCGATATAATGTCGAAAAACGAATTATCAACTACGGAGAGCAAACAAAATTGCTTTCAGGTATGGATGCGACCCAAAAAACAACTGACAATGATTTGATGATTACCAAAACAACAACTCGTGCTTTGATGAACTACTTGGAGCGGCAATTAGGCGACCGTGCCAAAGTCATAAAAGCCAATAGAGAATTCACAAATCAAGTTACAGATATTTCTCGTATTCAATCACGTATTTCTAACCTTCGTTTAATGAGCAGCGAAGGAGGGGCAACTGGAGTGGAAACCCAAACAGAATTGGCTAAGGCACAACGCATGCTCCAAGATGCCTCTAACAATGTCAAAGGTCTTGTAAAAGACATTGAGGCAGGCAACTATAATACAGAGTCGGGTGTCAAAGCTAGCGGAATGGTCGACAAATGGCTGGAACAAGTTCTCAAATTAGAAGAAGCTAAGGCACATGAGAATGCCCAAGATGAGATGCGCAATAAAATTGATAAAGAATTTTTATTTTATGCCCCTATCGGAGCGACAATTGCTCGAAAGGATAGACATATAGCATTTATTGAGGGTAACTACATGGAAATGTTGAAAGCACTCAATGCAGCTAGACTTCGCCAAAAGAACTTACAAATGTCAACAGCAACATTGCGAGTTTTAAATCCTCCAATGTATCCAATGAATGCACAACCAACTAACAGAATGATGACCCTGTTAGGAGCTTTTATGATGACATTTATGTTAACAGCAATGTATTTCTTCATCATAGAATTATTGGATCGAACACTTCGAGATAGGATGCGCTCTGAACGTATCACCCAAATTCCTGTTATGGGCTGTTTCCCAAAAGAGAGCAACTTGCGTTATCGCCGATTCAATAAAACCATTGCGGACATGGCCCTCCGCCAATTGAGTAAAGCACTTCTCCCCCACTTTGAAGAAGGGAAACAAAATGTATTGAATCTAATTTCTACAGACGCAGCTAACGGTAAGAGTTATATTGCCCAGGAATTAGAGAATTACTGGATTTCTATAGGCCTTCAGGTGCGTCGTATAACCTACGACGAAGACTACTTGGCTGAAGATAGTCGTTTCATCTTGGCCAAGGACATCAAAGACATATGTCCAGACCTACTCCCTAATGAAATTGCAATCGTCGAGTACCCCAACTTGGACGACAATTCAATTCCTCCTGCATTGCTCAATATGGGTACTGTCAACTTGTTGGTTACTCGTGCTAACCGCACATGGAAAGATGTAGATCAGAAAGCCCTCAAGGAATTGAATGACCGTTTAGAAAACAAGAATTCGCTCTTCATGTACTTGACAGAATGTCAACGATATGCAGTTGAAGAATTTGTGGGTCAACTCCCCCCATATACAGCATTCAACAACTTCATCTATCGTATGTCACAAATGGGTCTGACTGCTGTTGAAAATAGTCATGCAAAATAAATGGTAAATAAAGTTTATTCAAACAGAATATCCGAATATACCCGTGAAAATGGAGGAAGAGTATTATTGCTTTTTCTCCTATTTTTGCTTGCAATTTATGAATTTCTACACAGTGGTTTCAGTATATTTGCTATCATTTGCATTTCCCCCATATTAATTGTTGCAGTATACGTCCTATTTAGATGGAAAATGGCAGCCTTTTGGGCATTAATTGTCATCAATTACTTTCTTCAAATGAAAGATAGTCCTATACCATCTGGAATACCAATGTCTCTATGGGATGAAATGATAGAAATCATATTGATAATAATTGCAGTTGTAGACATTCGCCAATATTCTCATTTCGGGAAATGCATAAATCTCATGTTATTTTCAATAATCATATGGTTTTGTTTTTGTTTTATAGAACTGTTTAATAACACATGTGGGTTAGGAATTGATATTAATTCTTGGTTTACGAGTGCACGTCTTATGGCCTTACACCTCATATGGATTCTCCTTGTTTTTTCAATATATGTATCATCTCCACAAATACTAATACAATATTTAAGATTGTGGGCAATTCTGTCTCTATTCTCTGTGTATTGGACTTGGAAGCAAAAGAATATAGGTTTTACACCAACAGAAAATGCTTGGCTATATTTTGGCCCCGGTGCTCGTACCCATGTTCTAAATGGCGGTAGCCTTATTAGATATTTCTCAACATTTAGTGATGCGGCAAATTATGGATGTAACGCAGCTGCCACAGCTGTAGCATTATTCATTATTGGCATAACAAATAAAATTAAATGGGAAAAAGTATTCTTTTTAATAATAAGTATTGGTGTTATATGGGGAATGTTCCAATCAGGCACACGTACAGCGATTTTTTGTTTGGCAGCAGGATTTTTGGTTTATGTTGTCTTAGCAAAATCATTCAAAATTGCGATCCCATTTGGAATTGCATTCGCTCTATTTATGGCTTTTCTAATGTTCACAGACATTGGAAACGGTAATCAGCAGATTCGAAGAATGCGATCTGCTTTTGATAAAAATGACGCCTCTGCAAATGTAAGAGATGTAAATAAAGCTGCAATAAAAAAATATTTACAAGATGCCCCATGGGGAATTGGAATAGGCTCATCAAGAGATAACATTCCAGCTAATAACAAATATCAAATATTATCTACAATTCCACCAGATTCAGAATATGTATATATTTGGGTGCATACAGGAGTGATTGGCATAACAGTTTTTCTGGTTTGCATGCTTATAATGTGGTTAGGAGCTTGTTGGATAGTTATGTTCAAATTAAAGAGCCCTTCATTAATCGGTATTGGCGGCGGGCTATGCAGTGCTTTTATTGCCATTCAATTAGGAGCATACGCCAACCAGGTACTATATCAATATCCTAATGGTTTAACATTCTTTGGAGGATTGGCCATCGTATATATATTACCATATTTAGAATCTGATTGGATAAAATTCGAACAACAAAGAATTACGAGACAAGAAGCAAAAAAACGATTAAAAAGAATAAAGAAACTTGCAAAAAGAGTGTAAATTATCCATCATCACTATCAATTACAATGGTATAAAAGATACCTGTGAGTTAATTGATTCTATCCCCTTCTACAACGACATGGAGGTGATAGTAGTAGATAATGCCTCTAAAGAAGACGAAGCAAGCATCATTGCAAATCAATATCCCCAAGTTAAAATCATCCGCAGCTCTCAAAACTTAGGCTTTGCAGGTGGCAACAATTTGGGCATCAAGGAAGCAAAAGGAAAGTATTTACTCTTTATTAATAACGATACTTATTTCAGAGATTTCAATGTCGATTCACTCATTAAACGCCTTGAATCATCTGACAAAATTGGTATTGTCTGTCCCAAGCTTCGTTTTGCATGGGGCAACTATCCCATACAGTTCGCCGGTTACACCCCATTATCCCCAATCACAATGAGGAACAAAGCCATAGGTTTTGGTGAAGATGATCATGGGCAATACAACACAGCCTACTCTACTCCATACGCGCATGGAGCTGCCATGTTGATAAAACATGAGGCCATCAACAAAGTTGGCCTCATGCCCGAATGCTATTTCCTTTATTACGAAGAACTTGATTGGTCCATGATGTTCACTCGTGCAGGCTACGAAATCTGGTACGATCCTGCTTGCACAGTTTATCATAAAGAAAGTCAGACAACAGGACAAAATAGTCCCCTCCGCACCTATTACATCACCCGTAATAGATTATTGTTAGTAAAACGCAATTACAAAGGTATCAACAAATACCTATCATACATATACCTTATAGGAATTGTCGGACTAAGGGATATAATGAAATATTCATTTACCCGGAAGCAAAAACTCAAAAAAGCAGTCCTTAAAGGCATAAAGGATTTTTCTAATTCTCAATTTTCCGCTCGAGCTTGCTCGCTTGCTACCAACGGGACGCAAGAATTATCAACATCAAATAATAATTAATATGGATTTCTGGATTATATTATATATTATCGATTGGATACTATTTATCCCTGTTGCAGGAACCGTGCTTTATCTCGGTATTTTTTCTGTAGCCTCTCTTTTTACAAGAGAATCTATTTTGGATAAAGCAAAAACACAAAACCGTTTTGCAATCATCATCCCATCTCACAAACAGGACAATGTGATTGAACAAGCTGTGGTATCAATATTAAGCCAGGACTATCCGCAGCGTCTCTTCGACGTAGTGGTTGTTTCTGACCACCAATTAGAAATCACCAACATGCGACTGGCACAATACCCTATTACTCTGCTAACTCCCGATTTTGCAGAAAGCACCAAAGCAAAATCACTTCAATATGCCATACTAAAATTGCCAGAATTCAAGATATACGATATAGCATTGGTTTTAGATGCAGACAATATCGTTGAGCAAGACTTCATAACGAAAGTAAACGACGCCTTTGAAACGGCTGCAACCAAAGCCATACAGTTGCACCGTATTTCTCGAAACAGAGATACGGCAGCAGCCCGCATGGGGTCTATCTTCGAAGAGATTAACAATAATATTTTCCGCAAAGGCCATATTAACTTAGGTATTTCTGCAGCTCTAGCAGGGTCTGGTACGGCTTACGATTTTACATGGTTCAAAAACAACGTAATGAAAGCCAAAACAGCGGGTGAAGACAAGGAATTAGAAGCACTTTTGTTGAAACAAGGCTTTTTCATTGATTACTTTGATAACATCTTACTCTATGGTGAAAAGAAAAGAACAACCAGCAAGATGAACGAGCAACATGGTCGCTGGACATTACAACAAATACAAAATCTGATTAGAAATATCAGATTTCTTCCTGGAGCCATTTTCCGCAAGCAATACGATTGGGCCGATAAACTCATCCAATGGATGTTAATGCCTCGTACCAGCATGATAGGCATCATGATGATTATGAGCATCATACTTCCGTTCATTTATCTAACATTGGCGCTCAAGTGGTGGGTAGTAAGCTCCGCAGTACTATTCTTCTTTGCCTTAGCAACACCTGATTATTTGGTGGATGAAATGTGGGACCGTACATTCCTACGTTCTCCTTTTGTCACCCTGTGGGGTATTATCAGTACAAAGTTATTCCATAAGAAAAAAGAAACTAACTAAAATAATATCACATAACTATGATTTGGCAGATATTACACATTATCGACATTACGCTTTGGGTACTCATTTTAGGCTCAGTAGTCTATGTCGCTTTTTTTGCAGTCATATCGTTATTCTATGAAAAAGAAGATCGCGTAGCTATTCATGCAACTGCATTATCCAACAGAATGACAAAATTCCTTATTCTCTATCCTGCATACAACGAGGACCGTGTCATCATCAATGCTGTTGAACATTTCTTAGAACAAGATTATCCTGCAGATTTATATACTGTAGCAGTTATCTCTGACCACATGCAGCCAGAGACTAATGAGTATTTGCGTACACTCCCCATCAAGTTGTTAACACCAACATTCGAGAAAAGTTCTAAGGCCAAAGCCATGCAGTATGCTATCAACGAGATTCAAGAAACGTTCGATAACGTGGTTGTACTTGATGCTGACAATGTAGTACGCCCCGAATTTCTGTCACAACTAAATATTTTGTGCTCAGTTTACGATGCCATCCAATGCCACCGCTGTGCTAAGAATGCCAACAATGATGTGGCAGTATTGGATGGTGCCAGCGAAGAGATTAATAATACATTATTTCGTAAGGCTCATAACCGCCTTGGTCTGTCATCAGCTTTGATAGGTTCTGGCATGTGCTTTAACTACGAACTCTTTAGAAAGAACGTATTCCAACTTTCTACAGCAGGTGAAGACCGAGAGATGGAGGCACTTTTGCTTCACCAAGAAATATTTATTAAATATGCCCCCGACATCCATGTATTCGACGAGAAGGTTAGCAACCAGGACAACTTCCAAAAACAACGTATGCGCTGGATGACAGCACAGGTTCAGAGCCTCATGAGCAACCTCCCCAAAATCCCAGCAGCACTAGTTCATGGAAAAATCAACTTTGTTGACAAAACTATCCAACAGGCATTAATACCACGTTCCATTTTAATTGTCCTATTAACGGGAATTTCGATTTTTATAACACTCACCATTCCTGAATGGTGCGAGAAATGGTGGATTACATTAGCCATACTAGGCCTATCATTATTTGTAGCCATCCCTAAAGAAATCCGTTTCCGTTCATTCTCTAAGGTATTTACCATCCCTGGATTGGTATTACGCATGCTCAAAAACATCCTCCACATGGACAGAAAGAACACCGACTTTATCCACACCGAACACACCACATAGTCTATGAGTAATATTAAGATTTTTATCTGCGCCCATAAGGAAGTTCAGCTACCACAACATCCTTATTTTCTGCCTATCCAGGCAGGAGCCTCTTTGCGTGATAATATTAAAGGTTATCAGCCAGACAATGAGGGAGACAACATTTCTGACAAGAACCCCCATTTTTGCGAACTTACCTGCCACTATTGGGCATGGAAGAACTTAAAGAATGTCGATATTGTTGGTCTTAATCACTATCGTCGATATTTCGACTTTACAAGGAAATGGCCACAGTTCTCAGCTGACAAACATTTCGTATCAACAGAAGACTTTTTAAAACAAGATTACATATTTCCGAACTTAGAGAATTTATTATCAAAACATGACATAATTCTCCCAGTTGCTCGTCATTGGCGTGTTAGCAACACACAGCAATATGCAGACTATCACATTGCCAAAGACTGGGAAATGCTACGCCAAATCATTAAAGAACGCCATCCTGAATATATGCCGTCATTTGAAAAAACGATGGATCATAGCAACAAATCTGTTGGCTACAACATGTTCATTACACATTGGAAATATTTCAATGCCTATTCAGAATGGTTGTTTGATATTTTATTCGAAGTTGAGAAACGGGTTCCTCCTATTGATGACCCCATCCAAAGTCGCATTTACGGATACATGAGTGAGCGACTTATCAACGTCTTTTGTGACTTTCATCATCTGCATATTTTACACATACCACTCATTATGCCATTAGATAATACATACGACGGGTTAAACATCAGCAATATACACTGGTGTTGGAGGCGAATCTCAAATGATATACATTACGTTTTAAAGAAATCATAACATTTTCGTTTTATGGAAGGAAGAGTTAGCAAAAGCATAAAAAACGCAGAAGTAAATCTTTTATTTTACTTCCTGACACTCTTTTTATCCTTCTTTTCCAGAAAAGTATTCCTTTCAAATCTTGGCGCAGAGTTTATCGGTCTACAAGGTACATTAAGCAATATTCTAGGCTACATGAATTTGGCTGAATTGGGTATTGGTAGCTGTATTAGTTTTTTCCTATTCAAGCCTTTACAATCTAATAACCGGTTGGAAATCAACGAAATAATGTCTGTATTTGGTTATCTATACCGTTGTATCGGTCTAATCATATTGAGTGCAGGCATCATCATCTCACTATTTTTCCCACTTATATTCCAAAACAGCGACTTGCCATATGGAATCATCTATTTCTCATTTTTCTCAATCCTAGGTTCATCCCTTATTGGCTATTTTATTAATTACAGGCAAATAGTTTTATCTGCAGACCAAAAAGGATATATTGTAGCCATCTATTTCCAATCTGCAAACATGATACGTATAGCCCTTCAAATATGGTTAGCTCTACGTTTCAAGAATCTATACATATGGGTAGTTACAGAATTCCTTTTTAGTTTACTTGGATGCATTGTACTAAATTGGAAAATTAACAAAGAATATCCTTGGCTTAAAACTAATAAGAAAGAAGGAAAAAAACTGCTAAAAAAATATCCTACCATACTAACTAATACACGGCAAATTTTTATTCACAAGATCAAGGATTTTATTCTTAACAAAAGTGACGAAATCTTTGTATTCGCATTTGCATCCTTAAAAATGGTAGCATATTATGGCAATTACACCATGATTGTTGCTAAGGCTGGGCAAGTTTTCAGTTCAATCCTTGATAGTACTTATGCTGGAGTTGGAAACCTTGTAGCAGAAGGGAACAAACATAATATGATGAAGGTTTTTTGGGAATTAATGGCCATCCGTCATTTCGTTGCTGGATTTCTCTGCTTCTCAATTTATCACTTTATTGAACCTTTCATCTCAATTTGGTTAGGACCTGAATATATCCTTAACCACACAATTCTACTTCTTCTATGCCTACACATTTACATTAGCACGTCTCGTGGCGTTATTGATATGTTTAATCATTCGCATGGACTTTATGCTGATGTATGGTCAGCATGGACTGAACTCGGCATTAATATTACAGTAACACTTATTGCAGGATACTATTGGGGCATTTCAGGTATTCTATTGGGAAAAATTGTGTCAACCTCCCTCATTATTGTCATATGGAAGCCCTATTACCTTTTCCATTCAGGATTACATGAAAGTATTTTTAAATATTGGCACGGAGCCATTCGCAATTTTGGTGTATCCATTATTAGTTTCATTATAGCGCATCTTTTAATAAATACGCTTATCTCTTATAAAATGACTCATGATGAATACTTATCTTTTATCATTTATTGTCTAGAGGGAATTACTATTTATCTATTTGTTAATATCCTTCTAATATCATTTTTCTGCAAAGGTGCCAAAGACTGTTACAATCGACTTAGGAGAATAACCAAAACAAACAAATAGAACAACCATATCTATTAAAGTATAGTGATTCCAGTAAATATAGAAAAAAAAATCAAAAAGATTTGGCCAGTTCAATAATAATCTGTAATTTTGCAACAAACATCAATAACAAGTATTAATAAATTTTTCTCTTTATAATGATAAAAAAGCTATTTATAAATGATACTACAAATTGGAAGATTCAATTATTCAGATATCTTTTTGTCGGCGGATTTGCTTTTATCGTTGACTATGTTTTACTTTATCTCTTAACTGATTGGGGGGGCTTTCATTATATCATATCAGCTACAATTTCATTTATCGCTGGTCTTATCGTAAACTATATAATCAGTACCCATTGGATTTTCAAAAAATCAAAACTAAATAATACTGCAATAGAGTTTCTTGTTTATGGAATAATAGGAGTTATAGGATTGTTCTTAAACGATCTTATTCTTTATTTTTTCACAGACTTTATACATTATCATTATATGATATCAAAACTAATCGCTGCTGCGATAGTTATGGGATGGAATTTTATCGGAAGAAGAACCATATTATTTAAATCTTAGTATAAACACTTTACGCTATGGATACAAAAAGAAAAAACGCTATCATTGCTGGCGCAGGGCCCGCCGGTTTAACAGCTGCATATGAACTGTTGAACAAAACAAATATTCATCCTATTGTTTACGAACAAAGTGATGCTATAGGTGGCATATCACAAACTGTTTGTTACAAAGGTAATCGCATGGATATTGGCGGACATCGTTTTTTTAGTAAAAGCCAAAGAGTCACAGATTGGTGGAATAAAATCATGCCTTTACAAGGTTCACCATCATATGACGACGACCTGATAGGTAGGAATAAAGATTTAGCAAGTAACGGGCCGAATCCAAATATTACAGACAGGGTCATGTTAATCCGTGGACGTGTATCAAGAATATATTTCCTTCGGAAATTTTTCGACTATCCTATTTCTTTAAAATGGAAGACTTTTGCAAATATGGGCCTAATCCGAACAATTAATGCGGGATTGGGCTACATGACTTCACTTGTTAAGAAGAAAGAAGAATCATCACTTGAAAACTTCTATATTAATAGGTTCGGCAAACCACTCTATAGAATGTTTTTTGAGGATTATACAGAAAAGGTTTGGGGAATACATCCCTCAAAATTGGGAGCAGATTGGGGATCTCAAAGAGTTAAAGGATTGTCAATATATGCTATAATCAAAGACATATTCAACAAAAATTTCGGTAATAGCTCCAAAGAAGTAGAGACCTCACTAATAGAGTCGTTTATTTACCCAAAACTAGGTCCTGGTCAGTTATGGGAGACTGTTGCAAATGAAATTCACATAAAAGGAGGAGACATTTGTATGAACTCTACCATCAACAAAATCCATGTACAGGGGCACAATGTAGATTATATAGAATACATAAAAAGTGACGGAACCACTGAGAAAAAGGAATGCGACTATTTTCTCTCATCTATGCCTATAAAAGATTTAATATCAGCTCTCGATGGTATAGAGATCCCTACGGAAGTAAAAAAAATTGCGAAAGAACTCCCATACAGAGATTTTATAACAGTGGGATTATTGGTGAAAAAATTAAAAATTGACAATGAAACTTCCATAAAAACATATAAAAACAGGATTCCTGATACATGGATTTATATTCAAGAAAGAGATGTTAAAATTGGAAGACTACAGATATTCAACAATTGGTCACCGTATTTGGTCAACGATTACGAAAATACCGTATGGATTGGCCTAGAATACTTTTGCACAGAAGGAGACGAATTATGGAGTATGGATAAAGAAAAATTCATTGAAATGGCTATCAACGAGTTAGTACATATCGGCTTTATTAATGCAGAAGATGTGATAGATAGTACTCAAGTAAAAATAAAAAAAGCATACCCCGCCTATTATGGCAGTTACTATCAACTAGACGAGGTAAAAAATTTCCTCGACTCAATTGATAATCTATTCTGCATAGGGCGTAATGGCCAACACCGTTATAATAACATGGATCATTCCATGATGACTGCCATGGAAGCTGTAGATATCATTATGGAGAACCGTCCAAATAAAATAGCTTTATGGTCTGTTAATACAGAAGAAGATTATCACGAATCAAAGAAATAAAGAATCAATATTGATGAATATTTCTTCTATAATAAATATCAGAAATATATATATACTTGCTACGATAAATTGCATTTTGCTTTATTTTTTCTGTGGCAGGCAATGGGATTATGACACCCAAAGTTACATAAGTGCATGGAACAATATTTCGTCAATGCACATTGACATTTGGAGAACTCCTGTGTATCCTATTTTCATAGGATTTACACAAAAGTGTTTTGGTTCATATTACCTTATGGCAGGAACAATCATTCAGCATCTTGTTTTCTTGATTTCTATATTTTATTTCTACAAATCAGCACTCCATATCGTCGAATCTAAAAGAATTTCAGTTCATATAACAGCAATTTACGCTTTATACCCATGCTATGCGACATGGAATTGCTTTAATCTCACCGAACCATTTGCTATTCATAGTATGGTTTTCACCCTATACTGTGCCATTACTGCATATCGGAATAATTCAACATTTCATATAGTGGCTTTTGGCTTTTGGATTCTGTTTCAAATATTTCTAAGGCCCGCTCAAATATACATTCTTCCAGTTTTCCTACTAGGATGGATTCTGCTTTTTATTAAAGAAAGAAGAGTATCATCTATACTTATTGGAGGAATTACATGTATCATATTGGCCTCATGTTTAATGTTCGTTTACATGTTGGAATTTAAAAGGGCCTATGGAGTATTTGCCCCATGTGGAGTTGGCATCGTAAACAAATACTATATGGCAAGAAGAGATGGAACCTTGAAATATAATAATATCAAAAACATAGAGTTAAGAAAATACATTGCAGAAAGAGACAAAAAATTCCAAGAAGGTAAAGGAACAAATATTGATCTTTTTGTAGAAGCTCAAGATGCTGTTTACATTTTTGGAGCCGAAACAGTATCCGAAAACATATCGTTATACAATAAGACAACTCTTTCCAGTCAAATTAAAAGTATTTTTCAAAGATTCCACAATGCAGCCCAAGACATACTACTTGACACATTCATAAAAAAATTATCTTTTATAACAGATATTATTGGTTTCCGGATAAATCTTATTTACTATCTACTTATAATATATCCAATAGTTTTAGCATATTGCTGTAAGAAACAAAAAACAATTCCCTGGTTTTCGTCAACAATATACTTGCTTGGATCCTGTCATCTACTCATAATAATAGTAGCATGCCAGAATATTTGGGGCCGCCTCATCTTACCAGCTACACCGATATACCTGCTCATGACTGGGCAATTAATTAACAATTTGATATTGTTTTATTCCCCCAATAATTCAAAATCTTATGCACGCATATAAAATAAAATGTAATAACTATAGTTGTTACAATAGTTAGCAATAAAAGTATAAAAATATTCTCAGATATTTTTAGCGGGATGAGAAATGCTACAGGGAAAATATGGGCCAGATATATTTCAAAAGAATAACGTCCAATAAGACTAATGCTTCTAAATAAAGGAAGTTTATATGACAACAATGCAAAAACGGTTAGGACTGGAGGGAGTAATAGAGACAATCGCATTTCTTCATTACTAGACAGCAGACCATAACAGGCCCCAATAAGGATCAGCAACAACAAGTGTTTATACTCACCTTTTTTCTGATACAAATAAATTGTAATACCCAAATAGATAATTGGGAATCGAAATGCCAATAAACCAAAAGGGAAGTGTTTATTTTCTCGTATCCACACACCGATAACAACACATAATAGTAAAAAAAACACCTCGGCCATAATCCCTTTTTTGTGTATCCACACAACAATTTTGGATATGATGGGAAATACAATATATAATAAAATAATAGCAGGAGTAAACCAATCAAAACAAAAGCCACACGAAAAGAATTCTGGATATTCAAAGAGTGAAAGACCTGTCATCTGGCATAGACACTGCATCACGACTCTATCCCATGGACAGTTACGCTCAACCACTATAAATAGAAACAACAAGAAAAACACATATATAGGAAATATCCTCTTTATGCGATTTTTATAAAAACAACCTATAGAATTATGATCGATGGACGCCTGTAAACCAAATGCACTCAATAAAAGAAATATATCAACTCCTAATGCACCTTTGTCGAACAAAGCTATCCACCATGATGTTTTTATATCAGACATGTCTGTCCATAAGAATACATGAAACAACACTATCCATATAATGGCTATCCCCATTAGATAGTATCGGTTCTCACGTCCAAATATTTTATCAATAAATTCACTCATAAAAGCACCAATTATAACTCTCTATTAAGTAGCTCGCTAAAACCTTTACTCCAATTTGCCCAACTCAGTTTATCCAAATACAACTTTATACATTCATCATGTAACTGAACCAACTTCAACCCATTGATTGTTGATAGTATCTTATCTGCGAATTCTGATGGTCCTGCTGTTTCGGGTAGCCTATATCCATTTTTATCATTAATTACATAATCACCAATTCCCCCCGTATCATATGTAAAAACAGGAATTCCAAAAGCAGAGCATTCACCAAAAACAATACCAGCACACTCTGCTTTGGTAGGTAACAAGAAAAGATGACATCTTTTTATGGTTTCAATATATTTAAAATATTGAGATGAAACGCTTTTATTAAGATATCCTATATTCTCAATAAAAGGATGATTTATGTATTGTTTAGGAAAGGACATTATACCTACTATAAGCAAATGTGCATCTATTCCTTTTTCATTCAGTATTTCAACCGTTTTTATAGCAATCTCAGCCCCTTTTCTTTCCCAATCTACTCCTGAGAACAGAATATTAAGTCTTCCATGGCCCTCATATGGTTTCACCGGAATAATATCTTTATCATCAAGGTTTGCTCCAAAGCCTAAAACATATGTATGCTCCGCCTTGAAACAATAATCTTTTACAACAGAATTGGCTGCCCAATGAGAAGCTCTTATATTAATTCTACTATTTGATATCGCATATGCTTCAAGAGTATTACCAATTCGATATTGCCATTTCGAAAGAGATGCCCAATAATAGCCACATAGCAATTGAAAGGTTGCGTCTGAATAATAGATATACGGAATGTTGGTATTTAAATAGTTCATCATCTGTGCGCCTCTCGGGAAAAACAGGACATCACATTTTTCCAATTCTGCTCTATTAACTGCTTTAGCCCTTAATTTAAAAAAGAACCGCGTATGTTCAAACATTGTGTTTTTACCATGAAAGAACTCATTCCATAGGCGACATAGTTTGGATAGTCTTCCATTAGGACGACAATCAAGCCATATCACATTAAAACCTGCATTCTCAATACTTTCTCGTATCTTGTAGTTTAAACCACTCCAAGCTGTTTTATCTTCATACGGATTACTCTCACAGACATATCCTATAACTATTTTATTTCTTTTCATGTTCATTCCCTTTTCGCAACAACAACCTAACTAACATCTTACTATACATTCTCATAAAACACACTGGGCAGTATTTAAACGACATCCAAAAATCCCTGAGTTTTAATAAAAACGCACATTGTATCTCCGCCCTTTCAAAATATGTTTTTGATATCGTCTCATCTATTGGTTTGGAATCAACAATAGGAAAATTCTCTTTCAGACAGATGAAATGATCAGGATTGTTCATTCTCGTCTTAACCATCGCCTGTTGATTATATGTTAATCCTTCACCCTGAATTCGATAAACTGACATCTGGTCATGCATTCCACGCATTTTTCCAACCATAGCACAGCTAAGAAAAACAAATATATCATAGTTCTGAATTCTCTCAGCACCCTTCAAATTGGAATAGAAGTCCATAGCTTTTTTGCAACAAATTGCAGATGCTGTTGGAATGGTCCAATTGATAAAGATATCGGTAGGCTCGTAGTCTCTATCTTCAATATCTTCACAGTTGATCCATGCCGTAGTATCAGTCTCATAAATTTTTTTTGCACTATGAAAGCACAAAGAATAATCAGGATGTGATTCTAGAAAATCCACTTGTTTTTGAAGTTTTCTTTTATCTGTCCAATAATCATCTCCTTCACAAAAAGCAATATACTTACCTGTACGATGGTGCTCATTCATGATATTGATAATACGTTTCAGTCCCCCTTTTTTCCATTGATTTTCAGTCTCTATCATCGGCTTCACAATATCCGGGTATCTTTTAGCATAGTCCTCTACTATCGCTGTAGTACCATCCGTCGAAGCATCATCATGAACAATTACCTCAAATGGGAAATTAGTTTGCTGCATTACGAAACCATCAAGAGCATCTCGTATATAATCTTTTTGATTATATGTTAGACACCAAACTACTACTAAAGGATTATTCTTTTCCATCATAATTACTTGGACCTAATTTTCAACAGGAACGAGCCTATTCTGTAAATCAATTTATCTATACAATAATTCTTTTTCAAACGAGGAGTAAGTAATTGTGTCAAGCATTCGGACTGCTTCATCCGTTTATAATCCTTTAATACTCGGGGAGGAAACAATTCAGATAAAACAGATTCCTTTTCCTCCCTCATTAATTGTGGATTCGAGCTACTTAGTCCATGTATATCATAACGTGCAACAAATATATCCATAAAACATATAGAACAGTTATCCATAATAAGCGTCTGAATAAAAAACTTCCAATCAGACGATATTTTTAAGTCCTCATCATATGGATATTTTCGAAGTAATTCGGTCCTAATAAATGAACCTTGATGTGGGATAGCCCCCGAATAGAGATGATATAATGATAATTCTCCCTTTGGGGGTGGCGGCGATATCAAATCATCATCTTTATCAATAGAAACTTTACCAACAATAACATCTTCAAAATTATGATGACCTGAAAGAATCTCTAAAACATTATTATCATAAAAGCAATCACCAGAATTCATAAAAATACAGTAATCTCCATGCGCATGTGTCACTCCTTTATTCATGGCATGATAAATACCGCGATCTTTCTCAGACACCCAAAAATCTATTTCTTTCGAATGCTCTTTAATAACTTCCAAACTGCCATCCGTAGACCCACCATCAATTACAATATATTCAAAATCCCGGCAAGACTGTACCACTACGCTCTCGATTGTTTGGCGTAGACCTTCTTTATTGTTATAGTTTATTGTAATAATCGTAATCAACATATATTCCTATTTTGCCACAAAAATACATCATTATTCTGAATCATGCAAGTTTTTAAGCAATTCTTTTACTATCTTAAGAATTGATACGGCATTTTCTAAGAGAAACAACTTGTTAATTTACTAAATGTGAACCACAAATATCAATGTCATTTTTTATTAAACAGTCATTTCCTGACTTTTCCTAAAAGCATAGGGAAGTATCTCTCACAGACTAATATAGCATAATAGCATAACAACATGGTGATAAAAGGAGAGAGAATATTGATATCGCTAGGAAGTATGCGATCCAGAATATGCAACAAAGGACTATGAAGCCCTAGTATAACCAATGTTCCTTTTGACAATGTAATAATATATTTAGATGTTGGAACCATGTCAGAAATCACAAAAACAAATACTGACACAAGCATAGCATTTGCCGCATACAAAAGATATGAGTATCCATAACTATTATCATAAATTCCCAATGCGTGATTAATAGTTGGTATCAACAAAAAAGACACAAACATCATTACAATACAAATTCTTGGGACTTGACATGGTTTCCAATCCATTTTTCTTAGGAATAATCCCAAGCAAAAGAAAGGAAGACAGGGGACAAGTCTACCTATATAATAACCTCGAAACAAAGAATCTATGCTAATAAGGTGTTTTTCAAATGTCATATAGACTGTTGCAACTATAGCCAAATACAAGTAAAATTTTCTTGTATAATGAAGCCAGGATATATCACCAAACATGAATCTGAGCCCGATAAGAGCCCATAAGAACCAGTCGCCAGTAAACAGTCCTGTCTCTAAACCATATCTATAATGAATAATACGAAATACAAAACGAGGATCTGCCAATTCTACAATTTGCAATTCACCCAAAAACAACTTGACTACGAGGCTAATCATAGAAAAGAAGAAATATGGAAACGCGAAGGCCATGAGTGTCATTCTCCATGAGTGGGGTCTGTAAAGAAAGCCTGATATGACAAACAGTGCTGGCATGTGGAATGAATAGATGTATGTAAAGACGGTATCATCTTTTGTCCAATGTCCGATGACCATAAGCATTATGCAAATTGTTTTTGCAACATCAATAAATGCAACTCTTTGTCCCAAGTCTGCTCGCATCGCGTTTAATGTAAATTCTATGCCCGTCTAACACCCAAAATCGGACTGGTTAAATTGAAAAACCGTTACTACAAATGAAAAACGGGGTATCTAGCCTCTGCTTGTTTATCGTTTGAAGTATTCCACAGACATAGTATGAGAACGAGACAGAGTCGTCTCACTCCGTTGGTATATATAGTTTCAAAACGGCCAAAAACAAAGCGTCAGCTACGCATCTCAAACTGTAGTGTTCCTCCTTATAGTCGCTCCGAACTCTTGCGAAATCAGCTCGGCGTGAGATAACGGTTGCAAAGGTAGGCATTTTTCTTCGAATAAAACTTGATTTAAATAAAATTCTGCTCAACAGTGTATATTAAAATGTATTAAAAAACAGTATTATATTATACAAAGCAGCAGTATGTCGACCGTTTTGCATTCTATTCTAATAGTGGACATTCTATTGTCTTAAATTGCAACATTGAGCAAAGTAATCCGATAATAATTAAGTAAACAGAAATAGCTGGCATAATTAACCTTCCCCATTCATCCTGACAGGCTACAATTGTTATTATTAGTTGACTTCCCGCTATTAATAGCAATGTAAATGTAAACCAAGGAATACATTTATATCGCCAAATATATCTCAACAATAGCAAAATAAATATGAACAATACCCAAAATATAGCGTTCAATCGAACACCTATTACATCAGTAATAATTGACAATTTCGTCCATTTTTGCAGGTATGTGTACAAAAAGCTATCATTAGATGCTTTTTGAATTCTTAAAATCAAACTATTCAGAGAATAACCAATTGTCCTGTCTGGGGAATGAGACAATTCCTCAGAGACTAATCTGAGCCCAAAAGTTTCTATACCATATTCTGCCTCTTTATATAAATCTACTGAATCTATAGGAGTCTGGGTTCCTTTATATAAATCATTTTTTTCGATTATATATTTTCTAAAGCTGCTATTCTGTATTGTTACTTCATTTATAACCGAATCTTTTCTTAGCATACAATATTTATTAAGTACACCTATTCCGCAGGGCGTAAATACCCCAAATGAATTGTAAAAACTATAAATATAGAATAGCATACTAATGCATGCTATACTTATACACGTAAGAGTTCTGATAGCATTGGTTTTATTACGGCTTTTGATATATAATAACGTAAAACCAACTCCAAATACAGGAAGAAGAAATACTTGAGATGGGCGAAGGAATATGTGAAACAACAGCCAAAATAAAAAAAGCAAAGAATTTTTCATGTTGCTTTCTTTGTATACTTCTATTGTAAAATACAGCAAAAACACCATGCTATATATGGCAAATGCTTCGGTTTGGATAAAACAGTTCCATGTTGGTATACAGGGATATAATGCATAAATAGCCGTAAGCCACCAAGAAATTCTATTGTTTTTTATAGTATTACAAGAAAGAATGTAAAAATAACCTATCGATATGATGAATACAATGTGTTGTATTATTACAACAGCTATTAAATAGTTGGCGCCAAATACAATCTTTGTGATTCCAATGAAGATTGGATATATTGGAGTCCTCCATAAATCTAATTGGAGATTAGATATATTATCCCATGCTCTTATATAACTAATGGTATCATATCCCCATTGTCTTCCATATTTAGTATAAAGGCAAATACAGAATATAAGCGATAATAGATATATTATTTTAAGTTCTCTCTTCTTTTGTAAAAACATTATGCTTCAAATTAATTCATGATTATTAACAATAACGATCTTTCAACATACGACAAAATTGGCCATCCTTAACCTGGAATAGAATCTACTTTACTACAATCTGCATATTCAGCCCTATTTCATGGGTAACCTTGTATCGCGTGTAGCATTTGTCATTACTATAACCTATTCATTTAATAATGCAAATATAGCACTTTAATTAATTACTTGATAGGTTACACTATTCTATTTACACTTTATTAACTAAAAGTTGTATAGTAGGTACTACGCATTCCACAAAGAGCGAGTGATGAGCTGTTACAATTCAGTTATATAATTATAAAAAAAATATATATAATTTAGAATTATAAAAAAAATAATGTACCTTTGCAAACATGAAAGAAATAAATGATTCACTGTTTATCCCCAAAACTCATATTACAAGCAATGCAAATTGTTTACCTGCTATAATAACGTGGTTGCGATTTCCACTCATATTTCTTATCATCATGCTCCATTGCTATTCTGTACAACGAATGGAGGGCGAACATGAGTTATATTTCAAAGTCGTTTATCCGTTTGCTTTGTGGTTAGGCGAAACTGGTGTCCCAGGCTTTTTCTTCATCTCAGGTTTTTTATTTTTCATGAGCAAGAAATGTTATACAGAGAAGTTACGTTCTAGATTTCATACCCTAATCATTCCATATGTGCTTTGGAATCTACTTCTTTTACTCTTATATTTATTGACTTATGTCTCAGGTTATCCACAAGCTATTAATGGTAAAAACATATCTGACCATTCGTTCATAGACTATCTTCGCTTATTTTGGGATAGAGGATCATACGACAATGGAAACTTTGTACCCCTACTCTGCCCCTTATGGTATATTCGTAATCTATTTCTCATGTCGATTATCTCTCCATTGCTCTATTATATAATAAGGTATGTTAGAGAAGTATTTCTATTGTTCGTTACTGCTTGGTGGATGACAACTCCTCACAACGCATTTATATCGCAAACCGTATTGTTCTTTAGCCTTGGAGCTTATTTTTCAATTCATAACATTAATCCTTTAGAGATAATTTACAGAAAGAAAAGGTTGGTATTATCTTTATTCATATTTCTTGCGATATGCGATATTCTCTCTCACGTATATATCGGCACGCCTATTAACCTCCAGGTTCATCGTATATCACTAATTTTCAATATACCTGCACTGTTTTTGCTAGGAGATTGGTGTATGCGACATGGATATACAAGCAGATTTCTTCCAAATGCAGCTTTCATTGTTTTCTGCGTACATTATCCTATCGTGGCCGTCTTACGAAAATACTGTATAACCCAATGCTCAGACGCATCTGATATGGTACACATCTTACTATACTTTTCATGCATCGTTATCTCAACAATGCTGAGTTTTTCCATCTATCAGGTGCTCAACCGATATTTTCCAAGAGTCAAAAAAATTTTATCAGGAAACCGATGAAGTACAAACTTATTATATTGCTCACGGCATTCATTACCACAATTATTTTATTGGGGGTAAAAACACACTCATACTATTCACCTGCCCAACAGTCCCCCCCCTACAAGACAGTCCAACACCGCGACGACACGATTCGTATTGCTTATATTGGTGATAGCTGGGCATTTGGGCATCAGAACCACCAATGCAAGATTAAAGAGCTACTTGAAAACAGATTGCATTGCCCCGTCATTGTAAGTTCATACGGAATAGGAGGATTAACAAGTAAGGAGATTTATCTTGCTTTATTCAAGTCGGATAGTTTCAAACATTTCATGGAAAAAGGTTATGACTTCTGTTTTTTATCAGCAGGAATCAATGACACCTATAAAAAGATGAGTACTCCCTACTACAAGGAGAGTATATACTGTATCATACAATTCCTGTTGGCCAACCATATTCATCCTATTATCCAGGAAATACCTGATTATAATATTCAAAAAGCATTTGAAAGAGAAACTACGAAAAAGATAATAATCAGACGTATTTCAATGCTTATAAATGGAACTGGCATTGATTGTAAACAACAATTCAGAGACGCCCTTGATGAATTGGTCAAAGAAAAGAGGTACCAAAAAGATATTAGTATCATACGATACAAATCATGGAACAATAATTACAAGAAAGACTTAAATGAGCTTTACGCTAATGACCAAATGCATTTAAATGATAAAGGTTATGTAGCACTTGACTCTGTTATTGCCAATGAGATTATAGCTCATTTTTCAAATCAGTAACTACCCATTTTCCACAAATTCTTCATATAAACCCACAGGCCCTAAATGCCAAAGCTTGGTTTTTTCATTCTCTAATCTTTGATAAGTTGAAGAGTTATAGAACTTTCGCAGACCATCAAGAAACGAGCCTCCATAGTTTTGAACATATTGTTCAACAACCGCAGAAATCTTTCCCGGCAAAAGCAAATACAAATTCTTATCTGTTATCTCTGGTATCATAGCTTCACCTCCTTACTTCCAAAATATTTCAATGAACCAAGAGCCTTCTCCGTATGAAAAAGGAGTTGGTCAACCAACTTATATGCCTTAAGTTCACGTATTAACGTCTGCTTATCAATAAACCCTTGCTCATATAATGCAAATGCTGCATACACTCTATCATTTGCCACCGGCCCATAAACGATATCAAAATCATGCTGAAATCCAGGTATCGTTCTATTGTTATGCACAAAGTCAACCCAATCTTCATTAGGTTCATTATAATGAAGATAATTCATATTTTGCTCAGAATCTTCATTCCACTCATACTCATTAACATACCCTACACTTTGCTTATTACCAAGTTTTCTCCCAACCCATTTAACAGCTTGATCATATGAAGTCGTAGTATAGAACCCAGCTCCATAATCTAAGGTACGAGTAGGTATGATAATCTTTGGGGCCTCAACCTTATCTAAACTTCCATGATATAGTTTCATCATTATTTATTCCTTATATAATCATCAATTTCCTGCATAAGCCATTGGGCACTCTGGGTATGAAGAACATCGAAATGGTCGGCAAGATAAGCGGTCACATCTTTCTTGTCGAATAGTTTGATTGTATCACTACCCGATAATCCCTTATGCATCTTATATTGTTCTATACAAAAGGATACGAAATACAATATATCAGCATCTCTCTTAGTCATTAACTTATTTCCTCTAAAACATTAAATTTCACTTTGTTTCTAAAACTCTGCAAATATAGTGATTTTTGGAAATAAAAACAAATAAAAAACAAAAAAATCGTGCAAAGCATCAACTTTACACGACTTATATTATTGGGATAGAGAGTTCTACTTCGTATAAACCTTTCCATCTACAGGTTTAGTGTACCAATTAGTTGAGTTTACCGGATTCTGGCCCCAGTTATTGAATTCGGTGTAGGCATCCTTGATACAAACCTTTTCAAGTGGATACTTGAAATCTGCATACGGAATCATGATACCATGAGGATCTTCACCTTTCTTAGAGAGCTTAACTTGCAAGCCTGTAGTCTCGTCAAACAGATATGGCTGGGTATTTTCATTAAGGAAGCTAAATGATGCATCAACAGTCTTGGTTACTGTGATTGGTTCATAATACTTCGCACCACTCTCAGTATTAATGAATGTGTTCTGACCTACACCAAAGAGGGAATGAATCTCTGCATCATCGGTAATCTTTCCTTCGTTGATGTTTCTTACATACAGTTTGTCATAAGCACCACAAGCAACAATAGAGTATTCTACTTGTGTAGGGCTCTTTCTGGTAGCCTTAATCACTACATCATTCAGATCATAGTCGCCTATCTCTCTATCTTCGAAACAGAAGGTGTATGTATTATACTCAAACTCTGGTATAATGTCTATATCTTCTACACCACCTTCGATTTCAAGGATTATATCGTTAAAGTCTTCATCAGTGCCTGATTCCCAGAGCTGCAATAATCTGTTGTTAAGTTTGAACCAAGTGGCACGAGGATCGGTTGCACCAAGTTTTGAAGACTTAAAATTACCATATGAATTGATTTTAGTATTCAAACGTCCATCAAAATATAATTCGCCCTGTTTATTTGGAGCTTCTGTTGTTGTCTTGGCACGTACCATAAATCCAATTTTATAGCCTGCAGGGAATATAAAACTACCCTTTGTACCGATATCTGGTGTGCCATCACCGAAGTATAGAGCTGCAAATGCAGCATCTTTTCTTATCTCGTCATCCTCATCTGGGCCAAAATGAATATTGAATGGAATCAACTTAAACTTTGGCAGATTCTGCAGGAAGGCAACTTTATCTGTAGCTGCATTAAGATCCGCCTCTTTGAAATAATAATAGTACAAATCTGAATTATATACTTCACGTCCGTAATTAGGCGATCCATCACGCTTATATACTGGTGATACAATAATAGGGGCTGTACCTGTAGTTACTCGATAAGCATTATCGTCGGTATATCCTAATGCCATAACCTTGGGTAGGTTATTATTCCATTCACCATTTATGTATCTTCCGTTTGGCAAGTAGGAGAATATAATATCTCTGAATGTCTGCTTAAACTCATCAGAAAGAGCTGGAGCATCCATCTTCATACGATTGTAATCATCATCAGCTAGCATATATAGCTTTTCACCAGGAATCCAATTTCGCTTTGCTGCCCAAGAATCTTCAATATTACCGATAGTAAATTCTCCTTCTGGAATTTTATAAACTTCAGTCTCAGCCCTAGTCTTAGCAGAAGCCTGATCCATAGTTACCGTATTGCCTTCGATCTTCTTAAACACACATCCATTTGCTTTATAGAATGCAGCATAAAGTGCCTGATTGGCAGAAGGAGCATCATAACTAAGATTGACTGAGGTCTGATTATTTGTTTCTACCTGATTTAGTACTTTCATCGAATTTGCATTTCCTTCATCACTTGCAAGGCTTAATGATGCAAGTACTGCAACCTTCTTAACAGAAGAGTCAAACTTAAGTGTAACGGTTCCGTTAGTTGTTGAGTTCCAATCATGATTGGGGCTGAAGGTGGTTCCAAATACTTTAGCAACATTAGCATCAATCTCTTCTTGAGTTGCCTTGTTGTTTGTTGGTGTTGGATCTGGAGTTGGTTCTGGTACATCAAATCCTTTTGTGCAACTGGATAATACTAATCCGAAAACAGCAAATAAAAAAAACTTTTTCATATACGTCAATTTTTAATCGAATAAATTGTATTCTTTTGCAAAGGTACACATTTTTATACTAAACAAAACAAGAAACATTACAAATCATCACGATTTAACATTAATTAAAAAACAAGAAGCATATGCAATTGATTGCACACGCTTCTTATAATAATATAACAATAAGTTTATTTCACAGATACATTCATCACTTTACCTTCAACTGGCTTCTTGTACCAATCGGTAGACGTGACGGGATTTTGCCCCCAGCTATTGAAATCTAGATAGGCATCCTTGATGCACACTCTCTCTTTCGGATAAGCAAAATCATATGGAATCATTATGCCATGAGGATCCTCACCAGCCTGCGACATCTTTACATCATATTTTGCAGTCTTATTATATAGATAAACCTGCTTAGAGAAATCGGTGAAGCTGAACGACGGATCGACTGTTATCACTTCCGAGACGGGGACGTAGTTCTCGGTCTGGGTACTAATGAATGTAGAAAGATTTTTTACACCAAACAGAGCATGGATCTCGGTATTCTCATTCAATGTCTGTCCATTGATGTTACGCAGATAGAGTTCATCGTATGCGCCACAGGCAACTACAGAGTACTTAACCTGTGAGATATTCAGGCGCTCGGCTTTAATTACCACGTCGTTCATATCGTAGTCACCAAGTTTGCGGTCCTCGAAGCAGAAGGTATACACATTATTATTAATCTCCTGGGCAGCATCAACCTCTTTCAGGCCACCATTAATCTCAACAATCAAATCTACGAAATTAACATCGCAACCTTCTTCAAACATAATATATGCCCTTTGGTTTGCGCCAAAGATGGCGGCACGAGGGTCTTTCAGCAACATACCTTTATCTACAGCCTCGCTAAAAATCGGGAACTGATTAATCTGTTCGTTCAAACAACCATCAGCATAAACCTCGCCTTCTTCATGGCCTTCATAAGACCTCTTCGAATAATTTGTACCATTTGCATAGATATCATTATCTTTAGTATAGGAGTCTAGGTAATTTACTTTACTCTTTCTCATCATAAAACCAACATAATAGCCTTCAGGAATAGTAAAGTCTTGCACTGTAACATCATTCGTAGTAAAATTCTCCAAATCACCGTAATAAGGCAGAACATACTCGTGAACCTTAAAATAATCACCACTACCTTTAGCTGTACCGCTTGCAGTCTTAACCAACTTACAATCAACACATTTTATTTTAGGAAGATTCTTTAAGAAAGTAATCTGCTCTTCTTTCGACTTGCCAGTCAACTTACTTGGATTAAAATAATAATAATACAAATTATCGTAAATATAATCCGTGGTTTGCAACTGAACAGGCGTCACAGTAATAGGTGCTTTTCCATCCGCAACCAAATAGTTATTAGTCAGCTGATATACTGGGGATTCTCGGATCTTGTCCAAATTAAATTGTTTATAAGTCGTACCATGTCCATTTTTACCACCAATAGCTTCTAAGATAGTCTGCAAACCAGCCTTTTCTTCTTCTGTTATTGTAACAGTACGATAAATTGTCTGTTTATCAACCTTCCAAGTAGTATTACCACCTGCATTACTGAGCATCCAGAGGCGCTCATTATCCCAATTGCTGTCTTTCCAAGGCAAAATAGTGTCGTTTTCGCCCTCTTTACCAGCCTTTAGAGCACGTATCGCATTAAACGAGAGATGTGAGTTCTTGTACTTCATCTTCAAGCCATCCTTCGAAGGGAATTCTGGCAAAGTGTATGCCGCTCTTGTGCGGGCCTGGGCTGCTTTCTGGAAATTAACCTGAGCATCACCAGCTTTGAAAGCTGCTACATAGTAGATTCCCTTGCTGTCAACACATGCTGCTACCAGTTCTTTGTACTCTGCAGGGCAGTCGTATGTCAGAGATACAGATTGCCCTTTACTGGTTGTAGCCTCGTTCAGTACACGAGCATCATCATTAAAATAAGGAGCTTCTGTCAGGATCTGAACTTTTGCGATGTCACTCATGGGAGCATCAGCTGTAATTGTAACTGTATACTTGGTTGTAGAACTCCAATCCTGATTGGGACTGAAGGTGGTTCCAAATACATTAGCAACGTTGGCATCAATCTCTGCTTGAGTTACCTCGTTGTTTGTTGGGGTTGGTTCTGGGGTTGGATCGGGAGTTGGTTCCGGAGCATCAAAACCCTTTGTACAGCTGGATAATACTAATCCAATAACTGCAATAGATAATAACTTTTTCATAAGCGTCAAATGTTTAATCGATTAAATTGTTTCACTTCGCAAATATACGCATTTTCCTCCTAAATCACAAGAAAAAGCCTACGAATCTTTAAAAATTAACTTTTATTATAATTTACACGATTGATACACAGAGTACAGGTTAGTGCGCACAAGAGTACGGACGTTGGCGTACTGCTGTGCGCAAGACGACATACTGTAGTGCGGCTTATCCGTACTACATGCGGCCCCTAGCCGCACTACTCGTGGAGATTATCTCTTTGTTAGTCGTTCCAGTTATAAAGCTGTTCATAGCCATCAAAGCCAAGGTGCTCCATGCCGATTTCCTTCAGAACAGCCTTTATAATCAGTATATCATTGGGCGAGCAGAGCCTCTCCCCTCGCCTACGCTCGAAATAGCCTGTACGACCGAATTTACCCTGAAGTCTGCGCGAAAACGTCTTATATTGCCATGGCAGCATCTCTTCCTGCATCTTTGCAAATCCACGGGCAAACGTCTGAGGCTCGTCTGAGCGGTAGAATTCGCACTTCTCCGATGGTTCGGTAAATAAGGGATTCACTATTTGCACAATCTTATACTTCTTGGTTAGCACGCTCATGGCCATTTGGCGAAGACAGTGATTGGCCATCGGACAATCAGACTTGACGCAAAGCGTGTAACAGTCAGGTACTTCTTTACAACTGATTTTATTCATATTTGTTGATTATTTAAATATTTGTGGTTTAGGCATTTGCATCTCTATGCGTTTCAATTCGAGCTCGTGCGCCTCAGAAATATTACGCTGCATAAACTTTACTGAAAAGTAATTCTCAATCCATTTCAGGATAGCATCACTCTCCCAATTCTCGATACCCACGCGCCTAGCCAGGTGATGCGATAGCTTTTCTTCGAGATAATGACGCAGAACAACTCTGGCAACATAATCCGGCACCTTGTACTTGTGGGCATACGCTTGGGTGAACTCACCGAAATATCGCTGATAGTAGTGTTCATCGGTGTACAACGTCAACAGTCCTTGATTTATGCGTTTATAGGCCTCATCGCTGGCTTCAACATGAAACTTTGGCACGTTACCTGCCAATAACATATGCATATTGATGCCATGACGATGCTGACGCTGGTTCTCCGAGATCTTGTCGCGATCGTTATCGTTGGCTAATGCATTGGCCTTACAATCGAATATCTCGTAGGGGATGGCAGGTTCCTCTATCTCCTGGCTTGGCAAAGCCACGAATCGGTCGCCCACCAAGGGCGACATAAACGCATCCATCTGATGCGTTTCTCTATTACGAACGATACGAAAAGCCTCAGACTTTTCTATCAGTTCGGTTAATTCCGAATCTTGTTTAAAACCGAGCGCCTTACGCAGCTTATTGAAGTGTATCTGCGTATAGGCCAGTGTTACATCATCCATATACTCGTAAGCTCCATCGAAAAGATACTTAATCTTTCCGATTTCCGACCACGAAAGTTTATGAGCGCGCCAGTGGCGATTGTAGCTGCGGGCGCTCGTAGCAGCAATAGCTAAATCTGTTTTATGTCTCATTGTTCGTTAACTAGTTATAGAGTAGGCCCTATTTATAGGATAGGGCCTATCGTATAGGCCTTTAAAGAAATGTTCGGCATTTCCCGAAGTTGATTATCTGGCTACAAATATACACATTTTTTATGACACCACCAAATAAATCATTGTAAATTTGGAAAATTCAAAGAAAAAAACTACCTTTGCAGCGTACTAAAATCAAACATCACTATAAATTATGAAAAAAAATAAATTGTACTTGATGTACATAGCTCTAGCAACATCTCTCACAAGCCAGGTATCATGCCTAAAAGCCCCAGACTTTAGCGGTATGAAATCAGAGGTAGAGATACCAAATGGAGCTGTAGATTATTTTAAAAACAATATGGACTTTGATTTTGAAGGCGGATCAAAGATTGTGGCTTTCAATGCAAACCTCAAATGGTCGATGGAAAAGACAAACACTCAAAATGGCGTAGATTGGCTCACCATCGATCCAACTGTTGGTAGTTCTGGCAATAACAATGTAACATTTACGGCAGCCGAGAATAACACTTACGAAGACCGCAATATGGTGGTACGATTTATATCTGGCGACACCATACGCAATATCCGAGTTAATCAGAAACGTCTGGAGGCCATCACTTTAACTTCCGACGTATATGAAGTTCCGGCTTCAGGAGGCTTTGTCCACATAAAAATTAATCACTCGATGGATTTTGCGTATACCATCCCCGAGAACTATAAAGGCTGGATACACCAAACAACCAGTTCAACTCGTGGACTGTTAGACCAATCCGTCGTTTCCTTCACCATCGATCCCAGCGAGGAGTACGAGAAACGCGAAGGTAAGATATACTTTACCGCTGGTGGCGAACAAGAAGTAGTAACCATTTATCAAGCAGGCGAGGGCCATCTGGTACTGACGCAAAACGAATATAATCTTACTTCAGCTGAACAGGAGTTCACCGTTGATGTGAGCAGTAACTACGATTTCAGCATTGAAATGCCAAACGTAGAATGGCTGCAGGAGAATACCAATCAGACGCGTGGTATGTCATCACATACGCTGAAGTTCAAGGTCACTCAAAACGATGATTACGGTACTCGTTCGGCTAAAATCAAAATTTACGATAAAAACAGTAATCAGTCAGAATATATTGTTATTAACCAAGCTTCCATTGGCGCCAAACTCATTTTAGACACCAATACATTTAGCGTTAACAGCGAGAAGCAGGATCTTGACATCGACGTTAAGAGTAATTTCGATTATAATGTTGACTTCCAAGGTGCTACCTGGCTCAGACAACGCAAGAACAACACACGAGGCATAACAAGCAGAGTATTATTGTTATCAATCGACGAAAACAAGAACAATGATGCTCGCACAGCCCAGATCAAGTTGTTCGACAAGAATAGTGAAGCATCCGCAATCATAACTATCACCCAAGGCGCCAAGAGCGGCATTGAGATTCCTACCAAGGAGTTTACTGTAGATGAGCTTGGTGGTACCATTACCATTAAGGTTAATGCCAATGCCGATTACAAGCTGACCTCGAATAACGATTGGATTACCATAGCAGCAAACACTCGTGCCCTTACAACTCATGAGCACCAGGTAACCGTTGCAGCTCTTGGCGATGCCGAAGACAGAGATGGTACCATCACTGTTTCGAACGAAGCCTTGAACTACAGTGCCACTATCACTATTAAGCAGCGCAACACTTTCTATTTCGAAACTAAGAGCATCGACATCCTTGTTGGTAAGGAGAAGTCACTCTCGGTTAAGAATACCACCAAACAAAACGTTGAATGGAGCAGTAGTAACACGACAATAGCAACGGTAGCTGCTAATGGATTTGTTAAGGGCATCAAAAAAGGTACAGCTACAATTATAGCCAAAACTGCTGATGGTAAGCATACAGCAACCTGCAAGGCAAACGTCTGCGAAATAACAGACATGATTACCATTAAGAGCGGCGGTTCTGTTAACAAAGAAGGCGATCTTGTAAAGTCTGGCAGTCAGATAAAATGGGCCATCAAGAACAATAGCCCTGTAAAAGTTACCTTAAAGAGCATGCAGCTGAAAGGTAACGCATCAGGCGAAATCGGTAATGAGGTTTATGTAAACGAGGATATTACCGCTGGTAGTTCTGTTACCAAGTCAACTACAATAGAAACTTCTAGTGGTTTCCATTTGCCAGTAACTTGTCATTTCGTATTTGTATATGAGAATACGGAATATCCTATAGATGTCAAATACGAATAAAACAAAATAGAAGATGGGAATCGTTTTTGATTCCCATCTTCCTTTTATTACTTAACCATTACCTTCTTGCCGTTCACAATGTAAACACCCGATGGTAATCCGTTAAACGTTGTAGTATTAGCCTTAACCTTACGTCCCTGCATATTATAAATGTCGAATGGTTTACCCTCCGATACCACTACTCCATTGATAGCAGTAGTACCAATTGCAAGGATATTCTTGAAGTCTTTCCATCCTACAGCCTGCTTATAGGCATCAATACTTTCTGCTGGCACGTAGAGTATGCAAGTTTCTTTATTAACACCTTCGAATACCGAAGAACTACTACCAGCTCTTGTCATAGCCCCGCGAACGCCTGCAACAGCAGACAAGTCAATAGGAGTTACTCTATTAACTGTTATCGACTTCAGATTCGTACAACCTGCAAATGCCGATGCTCCAATCGAGTTGACGCTGCCAGGAATAACAATACTTGTAATAGCTGTGTTACCATCATAAGCATTAGCTGCGATACCAGTTAATGTATAGTCAGAGCCATCAATAGTAACAATTTCCGTGAGAACAACATCACCTTCCGCATCAGAACCATTCCAGAGTTCAACCTCAGGAGTAGCACTATCTGTAGTAGGAAGAATGTTATACGAACCAGTAGGATCATCCTCTACCGAAGTCGTAATTCCGAGAATATTATTTCCAAACGCCTTCCAATCAGCATGGTTCTTATAGGCATTAACAGCATCCTTAGGCACATTCACAGTCACGTTGTAAGATGGGAATGCATTGGCGCCCAATGCTGGAGGTGTTGTACCCTCACAAGTAATAGATGTCAGTTTATTACATCCATCAAAGGCATTTGCGCCAATATTCTCTATACTCTTGGCTATTGTCAGAGCTTCGATATTAGACTTACCTTTAAATACAGCCTCACCAACCGATGTTACAGTATATTCATCCTTACCAATCTTGAATGTACCGTTTATCTTCGCATTCTTATCAACATTACCCACCTTTGTCAGAACTGCTTTCTTGTCACCCGTAGAATACACATAGGTCCAACCATCAACGGTTGTTTCCTTCTTTTCTCCCACAAAGATATTCAAGAAGTTCCAGCCCTTTGCTTTATAATCAGACACCTTATTAGAAGGTATAAATAAGGTAGCAGTATTGTTGGCAAATACATTTGTTGCGATAGAAATCGGATTCACAATCTTACTTTCTATCCACTTCAGCTTACTGCAAGAACTGAATGTTCCATCCTCGATGGTTTCAACACCCGATGGAATTATCAAACTCTCCATACTAGTCTTGTTCGCAAAGGCCTGCTTGGTAATAATCGATAAAGTGTAAGAATTCACAGAACCAGGAATCTCCACACTCGAAGCATTTGCATTATACTTCTTTAATATAGCCTTCTTATTGCCGCCATTGTCAGTATAACAATCAAACGACATGCTATTATCAGTTGTGGCAACATCCACAAACGTTCCTTCAGCCACATACGAGAATTTGTCATTCCATCCACTATAATTAGACTTAAAACCATCAGGCACAAACAGCGTAGCAGTTGATGGGAATGTACTTGCATCGATAGCACAAGGATTGGTCATAGCACTTGAAACATAAGTGATACCCTTTCCTGCAAATGCCGACTTATCTATCGAAGTTAATGTTGCAGGTAGCCATACCATCTTTAGTTTACTGCAGTTCTGGAATGCATTAGCACCAATAGCCGTAACAGTATATGTCACACCATCAAACTGAACTGTACCATCAATACTAACCTTTTCTGTATTAAGGGTTGTTTTCGTCAGTGTGGCCGTACCAACACCTACCAGGTAATCGTAAGTCATATCACCCACAGTGCCAGTTTTCTTTTCGCCATGAGCCCATTTTGTAAAGTTCTTCCAACCTTCTGCAGCCTTGTACTTAGCTTCAACCTCTGCATCATTGGGCACATAAACTGTCACTTTACTATAGATACCTGAGGCAAATACATCCTTTCCAAGTTCTGCTGGAGTTTTCGACTTAGTGGTAATAACGGTAAGTTTCGAACACTGATCGAATGCATTATCCTCTATCGTCTTCAACGTTTCGGGAAGTATAAGCTTCTCAAGATTCTTACTATTCCTGAATGCATTCTGGCAGATAGTGCGTACCTGATAGGTTGTATTGACACCTTCCAGTTGCACTGTAGCAGGTATCTCAATGATAGCTACATTCTCAGCCTTTGTCAGGAGAGCAACTTTCTCTTGTTCACCAATGGTCATACATTCGAATACCATGCCATTTTGGGTCGAAGTTCCCTCAAAATATCCCTCTCTTCTTATAGGGAATGTCTTCCATACATCATTCTGTTCATAACTGCTCAATGCACCAACAGGCACATACAGTGTCGCTGTATAAGTAGAAAATACGTTCTTATTAATCGAAAGTGGAGTTCCACCAGTGCTACAGATATAATCAATAGCATTACATCCATCAAAGGCCTTCTCGCCAATACTCTCAAGAGTTGCAGGCAGCCAGATCTGCTTCAGGCTGGTACAGCCTTTGAAGGCATTAGCGGCAATAGCTATTACCTTACACTCCAAGTCCTCGCCTTCACCAACCTTAATTGTAATAGCCCCTGGTATGGTTACACTATTACCTAACTGATCAGCCGATCCTTTAATCATGACAGCAGTTTTATCACCAGTTGCACAGATAAACGACATACCATCTTTTTCAGTTTTAACTCTATCTCCTACCCAGATTTGAGCAAATTTCCAATCAGTGCCCTCGTACTTCGCACGATCAGGTACATACAAGATAGCATTTGGTAACGACAATGCAATACTGTTAATGACATCGGTAGAATCAATCTTGCTGACAACCTCTGCTAAATTTGTGCAACCGTCGAAAGCAGTAGGATCAATTGAAGTCAGTGTTGCTGGCAGTTCTACCAACTTCACATCAGTGTTACCACTGAAGGCTTTACTTGCGATGGCTACTACATGGTAATACGTCAGAGCGCTATCATCTCCCATTGGGATTGAATCTGGTATGATAATCTCTCCATCAACCCAGTCATTTGTGAGTATATTTGTATCTGTTGCATCAACCAAGATGGCCTCTTTGGCTTCCGTCATACAAGCGAAATGCAAACCATTCCATTCCTTTTCAACTCTTTCTCCCGCATAGATTTGAGCGAACACCCAATCAGCTTCTTCGTACAGAGTCTGAGTATTATCAGGAACATAGATTGTTGCATTTGGCAGTGAGAGCGGATTGTTTTGGATGAAATCATTATCCTTATTATGGCTCACCACTTCTGCAATATTATCGCAACCAGCAAAGGCGTTCTCACCAATCAACTTCAGAGTAGATGGCAGTTCCACCCGTCTTAAGTTACTACAACCTTTGAATGCATTGGCTCCGATAGTTGTAACATTCTCACCAATGATTACACTCTTGACAATAGTTTTACCTACGAACACATCCTTTTCGATAGCAACCACATCACACTTGTTCTCATCCAGAGTGATCGTACTTGGGATGGTGATGTCTCCACCTGCCTGTTCTGTATCAACATCAATCAGAATTGCCTTTTTGTCACCTGTAGAATAAGCATAATATAGTCCATTAGCATTACCTAATTGTCTATCACCTTTAACTTTATGTGAGAATGTCCATCCACTGTAACTACTTATATCAGTACTTTCAGGAACATACAATATCGCCTGAGCGACAGATTGTATAGAGTTACTAACAGCCTCTTCGCTTTCAACCTTACTGATAACGGCAGTCAGATTGCTACAACCATCGAAGATATTATCGCCAATAGTCGTCAGAGATACAGGCAGTACCATCTGCTTGAAGGTCTTACAGTTTTGGAATGCTTTTTCTCCAATCTCTTCAATACCACTGGGGAGAACCAGTTCCTTCAGATTGGTATTACCACTAAAGGCCCCGTTGCCTATAGTCGTAAGTTTCGATGGCAACTTCAGTTCCTTCAATCCACAATTCCTAAACGCATTCTTCTCTATCTTCACAATGCTTTCAGGCAATTCCTTCCAATCCTCCTGATTAAGACTCTTACCACTAAATGTAGCCTCACCAATGATGGTTACTTTGTATTGTTCATTATCAAATGTAACATTGTTTGGAATCGGATCACTCGTATTCGACGCTGTTAATATAGCAGTTCTACCATCGTTCTTCTGCTTCAGATAAATATATGTTTTGTCATTATTTGGCGTTGATTCTCCCATATAATAACCATCATATACTCTGGCGAAATCTCCCCAACCTATTTTATCCTTAACCAATGTTCCAGTAGGAACAAACAAGAAGGCACTATACTGTGAGAATACATCTTTATTAATTTCAGGTGTAGTTTCAGTACATACACGCGTCAATTTACAGCCGTTGAATGCCATGCTACCGATACTCTTCAGTGTCTCAGGAAGACGAATCATTTGTAGCATACCACAATTCTGGAATGCATTGGCTCCAATAGTCTCCAACTTAGATGGCAACTTGAGAACAGACAAATTAGTACAGTTCTTGAAAGTTCCGGCAGCAATTGTTCTGATGCTATCTCCTATCAGGATAGTGTCAACAGCAGCTCTATCAAAATGAGTATCTGACGTCAGAGCGATTTCTGTCACGCAGTAACTATCCTCATCTTTTTCATTCAATTTAAAAGTGTTAGGAATAATGAGCTTCTTCGGATTATTACTTGAGTAAACAATCTCAACGACACTAGCCACCTTCTTAACCGTGTGATATCGGTATCTCAGAATATAGCCGTAATCTTTGTCCACTTCTTCCCATTTGCCTACCTCATAGTTAGCACCAAATTTGCACCAACCACCAAATACCTCATTCTTATAATCATCAATACTCGATTCTGGAATATTCACTTGAGCAACCAGATAAGTATTTGTATCGAATACATCTTCTGAAATCTTGAACAGATTCTTTCCTTCAATATCCGAAACGATTTCTCTGATACCAGTACATCCTGCAAAGGCCTTATCGCCTATTTCTTTCAGACTTGAAGGCAACTCCAGTTTAGCTAAGTTTTTACAATTCTGGAATGCATTCTTTCCAATTGAGAGTACTGCGTACTTCTCATCATTAAATGTAATGCTATCCTTTATTAAGGCCTCTGTAATACTTGTAGCTGCTTTCGTAAGGATAGCCGATCTAGTGTAAGTCTCGGGCTGACCTTCTACAGGTTCATTCTTTACCTTATAACAGGCGAAAGTCATAGCACCATCTGTATCCGCCACGTATTCACCCTCCACAATGTTTGCAATTTTGCTTATCCAACCACCTGTATAGTTATTCATCTCACCTACTGGAACAAATAGTGTAGCTGTATTGTTAGCATTGAGCGAGAAAACGTTTTCATTGATGGGCGATGGAGTAGTAATATCACTACATACATGAGTAATGTTCGTACAACCAGTAAAAGCTTTTTCACCGATAGATGTCAACGATGAAGGGAGCCATATCTTCTGCAAGCCACTTAAACTTTCAAACGCATTATCACTAATCGTTTTAGTACCCTTCTGAAGCTTTAACTTCTTAATCTTCGATTTATCTATATTCTTAAAGACATTACTACCAATCGAACCTACGGTATAAGATTCGCCTCCATAAGAAACCTGATCAGGAATAACTAATAAGCCTTCCTCATCTACTTTGAGTTCTGTTACATTAGTCAATGTAGCAGTATACTCACCTGTCAGGAAATCGAAAGTCATCGTATTATAATCACCTTCAGCAGGAGCAGTTTCTCTTCGCCCTTGAATGTAGTAATCAGAATAAGCCGCCCAACCAGCTTGACTCTGATATTTAGACTTTGTGCCTTTAGGAATAAAAATTTCAATTTTCGAATCAAAAGATGCAGGGAATACATTCTCCTTCAGTTCTGGCAATTTGTCTTCAACAACAATAAGATCACAATAAAATGTTTTTAATTTCTTACTATTGGCAAATGCGCCTGCACCAATTTCGGTAAGCGATAATGGCAACCATAGTTCCTCCAATTCGGTACAACTACTGAATGCATCTTCTTTGATAAATTCTACCAAATATGGAACAATCAGCTTCTTGATATTTTTATTATTACTACTGTAAACACTACTGAACGCATCCTTTGCAATAGTCGTTACATGCTTTCCTTCAAAAATAGCATCAATTTCAACTGTATTACTTAAAACTTCAGCCTTAATTAGTGTCGCAACATCCTCATCTTCACCATATTCATAAGTCAGACCTTTTTCCACATTCTTTTTCTCTATTCGCATACCCTTATGCACCGAAAAACGACTCCAGAAATTATCAAATTCATATCTCTCATATAAAGAATATGGCACATAAAGGCCTATGGATTTTTGGCCTGTCAATTTTACAGGAAACGCACTATCACCGATAATCATCAGCCACGGCTCAACTACTTTGCAAGTAATATTTGCCAATTCAGTACAGCTAACAAATGCTTCATTACCAATCGAGACTACAGTCTCTGGAATGGTGATATTCTTAAGTTTGCTACTACTGCTGAAAGCGGACTTTTCGATTTCTGTAACTGCATAGTTCACACCATCCAAACTTACAGAATCAGGAATAATCACGTCCACAGTACTTGTCTTTGACTTCGTCAAAATGGCGCATCTGGTCATACTCTCACCAACTCCGCTCTCGACACAGATAAAGGTCATATCCTTGTATTCCGGAGTTGACGGGGTGATTTCATCAACAAAGTGTCCCTCATACACCTGGGCGAAGTTTTGCCAACCTTCCTTTCCTTCATATAATGACTTCTTATCCTTAGGAACAAACAATATAGCACTGCTGTTCTCTGGAACAAACTCAGAGTAAGAACTTGGCTGAGATACGGCATCGATACATACATGAGTCAGCGCATTACAACCTGCAAAGGCATTCTCACCTACAGATGTCAGTTTGGAAGGAAGCCATACTTTCTTTAAACTGCTACAGTTCAGGAAAGCACTGTTACCAATTGTTTTCAAACTTGATGGCAGACGGAGATCTGTCAGGTTCCTGCAATCCTTAAAGGCATTTTCACCAATAAATTCTATACCATCCTCTATTATTAAGGTTTTAACAGCAGATTTGTCAAAGTTTGTAAATACCGTCGGGGCGACTTCCGTCACATCATATGAAATATTATCACTTTCTTTAAGCTTGAAACTGCTAGGTATGGTGAGAGTATTCGTTTCATTACCAGAGTAAACTATCTCCATCACAGTCGCTATCTTCTGAGCGGTGTGGTATCTGTATTTGAAATTTCCAATTGCATCTACTGTCTCCAGCCACTTGCCTTGCTCAAAAGGTATCTTAAAATTCTTCCAGCCATTTGTATTTTTATAAGCCTCCAGATTCTGCTCGCCCGATGGTATGTATACCTTGGCAAGTGTGTAAATATTTGTATCAAACACATCATCCGAGAATTCAAGCAAACCAACATCTGCCTTCTTTTCTATATCTGAAACAATCTCACTGATACCACTACAACCATAGAATGCCTTGTCGCCAATTGAAGCTATGCTTGAAGGCAGCTCAAGCTTCGTTATACCAGAGCGATTCAGGAAAGAATGCTTTCCGATAGCTGTCACGGTATAGTATATCTTTTCATTGCTACCGGCGGATACTGGCTCGTCCAATGTTACAGAACTTTGGATCTTACCGTCGTTCGAAACTGACTTTGTGAGGATTGCCAACCACTCGTCGGTTCCGCCTACTACTCGCTTATAACAAGAATAGGTCATGCCGCCCATTGACAGATCATCCACATAATCGCCCTTAACAATATTCGAGAACTTTGTCTCCCAAGTATTATCATAATTGTCATTGGATTCATACGGAACAAACAAAGTTGAAGTATTGGCAGTATTCTCGGAACTGATGGAGAATACAGCAGGACTGATTACTGAAGAAGGATTTTCGATATTGCTGATTAAATGAGTAATACCATTACAACCAGCAAAAGCACCCTCACCTACTGACGTCAATGTGGAAGGTAGCCAAAGCTTCTTCAGGCTGCCGCAGTTCTGGAATGCATAAGCACCAATTGTAACAGAACTTGTACTTGCAATAGTCAACTTCTCTATCTTTGAAACTCCACTAAAGGCATAATCGCCAATAGAAGTCAAACTTGACGGCAAATCGATTGTCTTCAAGCCACTACAGTTCTGGAATGCACTATTACTAATTGTATTCAAACTAGATGGCAGACGGAGATCTGTCAGGTTCCTGCAATCCTTAAAGGCATTTTCACCAATAAATTCTATACCATCCTCTATTATTAAGGTTTTAACAGCAGATTTGTCAAAGTTTGTAAATACCGTCGGGGCGACTTCCGTCACATCATATGAAATATTATCACTTTCTTTAAGCTTGAAACTGCTAGGTATGGTGAGAGTATTCGTTTCATTACCAGAGTAAACTATCTCCATCACAGTCGCTATCTTCTGAGCGGTGTGGTATCTGTATTTGAAATTTCCAATTGCATCTACTGTCTCTAGCCACTTGCCTTGCTCAAAAGGTATCTTAAAATTCTTCCAGCCTCCTGCATTTTGATAGGCTTCCAGATTCTGTTCGCCAGATGGTATATATACCTTGGCCAAGGTGTAAATATTTGCATCAAACACATCATCCGAGAATTCAAGCAAACCAACATCTGCCTTCTTTTCTATATCTGATACAATCTCACTGATACCACTACAACCATAGAATGCCTTGTCGCCAATTGAAGCAATGCTTGAAGGCAGCTCAAGCTTCGTAATACCAGTGCGGTTCAGGAACGCATACTTGCCAATATCGGTCACGGTGTAATCCGTACTTTCCTCAACACCCTCAGTCACCTCCTTTTTCAATGTTACAGTACCGGGTACAGATGCTAGGCTGCTGCTCGACGAAGACTTGGTCAGAAGGGCGGACTTAATTTCCTCACCACCAGCATTCTTATAAGTGTAGCAGGAATAAGTCATGCCGTCCTTTGACTGGTCATCGACATAGTCACCACCTATTATATTTGTGAACCTCTGTCTCCAAGGATCACCATAGTTAGCCTTTGAGGCATAAGGTACAAACAAGGTGCACAGGTTTGTTGTGCTCTCGCCACTCAATGAGAATACATCAGCACTCATTACTGAAGATGGAGAGGCGACACTGCTGTTTACATGACTCAGAGCATTACAGCCGGCAAACGCATTCTCACCTACAGAGGTCAACTTAGAGCTAAGCCATACCTTCTTCAGGCTGCTAATGTTCTGGAAAGCACCTGAGCCGATAGTCTCTACACTGTCAAGACGCAAATCAGTCAGCTTGGTTCCGCTGAAGGCACTTGCACCGATCGTCTTCAGATGTGACAGGTCGATTGTCTTCAGACTGCTACAGCCACTGAAAGCATTATCGCTGATTGTCTCAAGGCTTGAAGGAAGCTGGACATCAACCAGGTTCTTGCAGTCCTTGAATGCATCGGCACCGATTTTTTTAATATTTTCTTTAACCTCAACTTCCTTAATTTGAGATTTATCTGTAAAATATTTAAGTACGTTTTTACGAATCTCGGTCACGAGATACTCCTCATTATTAATTGAAATCGTACCGGGAATAAGTATTTTGTTATTAACATCTAACGCATCAATAGTTACTTTAGTCAATATTGCCGTGTTAGTATCTGTCGCATACTCATATGTAAGGCCACCATCTATCCAGATATCCTTAGTTCCTGCAATATATTTGGTAAAATCCGACCAGCCAAGGGTCTTCGTATAATAATTATCTATTAAAGATTGGTTTGGAACATAAATAGTAGGCGAAATTCCACTAGAGAACACTGTTGAAGATATAGGTTTCAAATCCTCACCGATTCCACTTACAATTGTTGTAATGGGGCAATTGTTAAACGCATTATTACCAATGGGAGAGTCGGATCCTGTTAATGTTGAGGGCAACTTAATTTCACTTAAATTCTTACAATCTTTGAAAGAATTCTCTCCAATGATTTCAATGCCTTCATCTATTATCAGTTTTTTTAATGTATTGTTTGAAAGAGCATTTTCTAATGCTATTTTTCTCACTTCCAACTTAATACCATCTTTTGTTTGTACTTCACATGGTATTGTAGTTTCTTCATCTATAATCTTTAGTTTTGTCAATTTAGCTTTTTTCCCCTTATCACCATATACCAAAGTATATAATTCTGCTAAATCAGTTCCCTCTTGTTTAAGACCTTCATAGGTATTTTCCTCTTTGAATTTATTCCAACCATCTTTTCCCAAATAAGCAGACGTTGTATTTTCTGGAACAAACAATGAGAATACAGAATAATTATTTGGGAACACATTTGAATTAATTTTAAAAGGTGGTGCCTCAATCTCTATATCTTTAAGACCAGTGAAACCGCTAAATGCTTTATCTCCGATACCAGTCAGTGTATTAGGCAATGTAATCTTCTTAATTTTTGAGTTATTCGTGAAAGCAGACACACCAATAGAACCTAAGTCATAAGTTCGAACATCAGATTCGATTTTATCACTTACTAACAAACTATCTATGGTTGTATTTGGTACGCCTCGTACTATTCTGGCAGTGCCTTTACTTTCCTTAACCCAACCGATATACTTACCGGAATAATATTCATTATCTTTTTTAAAAAACTCTATCTGATCAAATACAATTTGATTATTAAAAATCCATTCATTATTACTACTAGGAACATATAAGGTTGTCAGACTATTCGATGGGAATGCTCCTAAAGCAAATACGTCAGGCGAAGAACTTTTACATATAATGTGATTAATATTGGAACATCCGGAGAAGGCGTCTTTATAGACTTTAGAAAGTTGAGATGGTAGGATTATTGTATTCAAATTATAACAACCTTGGAATGCATTTCCAACAATAACAAGTCGAGAATCAGAGCTCTCTTCGAACGTCAATGTATTAAAGCTAGAAACACTTTTGAACGCTTCTTTATCAACAGCAACAACTTTATAATTAGAGTCAATATACTTTTTAATAATAAGGTCCTCTGGATCTTTGTAATTATCATTTCTTCCCGTCAAAACAGCTTCTTGAGAAACTGTTGAATATATAAAATTCAAGCCTGTCTCATCATCAGAACCAATCATAGGCTCACCATACATTGTAAGTACAAAACCTGGCCAATCGTAACTAGAGTTTTGAGGAACATATAAATATCTTGCATTATTAAATGATACGTTCACAAAATCAGGTTGAGTTTGTGCTTTACTAACAACACGAACTATCCCCGAACAGCCATCAAAAGCTTTGGGACCGATTGCTGCTACATATTCAGGAATATTCAACTCAACCATTGTAGTTTTTTTCTGGAATGCATTCCCATCAATACCTATTACCTTATAATCCTTAGAATCATAATTAATCTCTTTTGGTATTTTTACTATACCATTATCTGGAATACCGTTACAGCGTAACAAAGTAGCCACTCTATTCTCATCATCTTTAACTCCTTTACAAATTACGAACGTAAAGTTATCATTTTGCTGAGACGGATATGGAATCTCTTCCATACCTCCTTCGAATATTCTGTTTCCAAAAAATGCTTTCCATGCACTATAATTATCTTTTTGTCTTGACACATAAAGTGTCATCATCGGATTATTTTCCTTTAAAGGAAAACTATTATTTTTTATACTTAGCGTAGAAGCATCATATACGTCACACCACACATGTTTCAAATTGCCACAGCCAACAAATGCGTTTTGGCCAATTACTTGCAGACTAGCTGGCAAAGTAAGTAGCTCTAATTGACCACAATTCTGGAAAGCCGACTCACCTATAGTTGTGAGAGATGTAGGAAGAGTTAACGACTTTAAACCTGCCCAATTGAAAAAAGCCCGATTGCAAATAGTTTTTACGCCATACTGGATTTCAAGAGTATTGATACTGCCAAATGGATTGGTATTATTATTTTCGAAAGCATAACTGCCGATACATACAACATCGTATCCAACGTTGTTCCCATCTTCTACTTTATTTTTAACGATTATCTTACCTGGAGTTTCAGTATTATTCGAGCCTTTTAGCAATGTCGCTTTATTATCTTTACTTGCTCCAACATATGCTGAACCATCTGATGTCGTAAAAAAGTTCATATCACCCACATATATTCTATCACCAAAAATATTTCTCCAATCTGTTAGTGATGAATACTCAGACTTCGCTTCGGGTGATGGAACATAAAGCGTAGCAAAATTGTTATTATTTAAAGTACTAGGCATTTTTTTTAGGATAAACTCCTGTGGTGTATTTTTATTACATCGCACATGAGTCAAACGTCCGCATCCCCCAAAGGCATTGTTATCAATAGATTCCAAGCTATTGGGCAAATCTATCAGTTGTAAGTCTGAATTATTACTAAATGCATCTTTTCCAATCGTCTTTATTTTGTCACCTATCACTACATATTTGATATATGTATTGCCTTTAAAAGCTCCTTCTCCAATAGCAGTTACATCAACATCAACACCTCCTGCAACAGAAATCGTGCTAGGAATCACGACCCTCCATTCAGAAAAGTTCTTTCCATCTACCAAGGTTGCCTTTGTACCCTCATTATCAGTATAATACTGGTATTTTAGTCCTGTTGTACGATCCTCATAAACATTCTCTTGGGCCATTATGGTCACTGAGGTTAGTAAACTAAGCAATAAAAAAAGACTCTTTTTCATACCTTTAGCGTTTTTATACATTTGGTGGCAAAGTTAGAAAAAATATCTTAAAACACCAAGCGTTTTCCAGAATTTTAACCCGTATATGAATAGATTACATCACATATAGCAAAATAATGCTAAAATATTACAGAAAAACCGTTTTATTACGATTATAATTATTATATTTGCAATAAAATTAAAATAATATGGATAAATCATTGATTAACAACCCGTTTATAGTAGGCAAATATCTGTCGGACGAATACTTCTGTGACAGAAAAAATGAGACCGAATTCCTGCGCAAGCAAATAGAGAATGGCCGGAATGTTGCCCTTATATCACCTCGACGTATCGGCAAGTCTGGCCTGATACAACATTTCTTTAATCAAGCGGATATAAAGGAGAAGTATCATGTTTTCTTTGTCGATATCTATGCCACTAATTCTTTAGCAGAATTTGTTTATACATTTGGAAAGGAGATATATGAGCAACTTAAGCCAAAACCTACTTTATGGAAGGAAAAGTTCTTTCAGACCATTTCTTCTTTCCGCATGGGATTTAAATTAGATCCAATGACAGGTGCACCTGGACTACATTTGGGATTGGGTGATATTCAGGCTCCTCAAACATCGCTCGACGAGATATTCTCTTATATCGACGAAGCAGATAAACCATGCATTATAGCTATCGATGAATTCCAGCAAATAGGAGATTATGCAGAGAAGAATGTAGAGGCATTGCTTCGCACAAAGATACAAAAATGCGAAAAAGCCCAATTCATTTTTTCCGGGAGCAAACGTCACATGATGACAAACATGTTTAATTCGCCATCAAAACCATTCTATCAGAGCGCCATTAGTATGGGCTTGGATCCCATTCCATTGGAGATATATAACGAGTTTGCCATCCAACTATTTGAAAAGCGCGGCAAACATATAGATAGTTCTGTTATTGAAAACATCTGGAATACATATGACGGCTACACATGGTTTGTACAGATGATGATGAACGAGCTATTTGCGCTTACTGACGATGGGGCAACTTGTTGTGTAGATATGATTCCTGAAGCACAACGCAATGTTGTTATGTCGCAGGAGAGTAGCTACAAAGATATATTATCTAATATACCACCTAAACAAAAAATTGTACTGCAGGCCATAGCCAAAGAAGGAATTGCGAATAGTATCACCTCGGCTAAGTTTATCAAAAAATACAACCTGAACTCTGCAAGTGCAGTTCAGGCTGCCATCAAACTGCTACTTCAGAATGACATCATCACGAAGAACGAAAATTCGTACAGGGTTTACGACTATTTCTTCGCCGAGTGGCTGGCCAAGGTGTATTAAATAAAAAAGATATCGATTTATTTGGAATTTTGCTCACATAATCGTACCTTTGCAGCAATGATACATTATATACGACTGATACGACCATTGCAGTGGCTCAAAAACGTGTTTGTATTTGCGCCTATATTCTTCAGCACCAACCTGTTGAAGCCTGAATTCTTTTGGCCAACGTTAGTAGTGTTTGCATCGTTCTGTTTGATATCAAGCTCTATCTACTGTTTCAACGACCTGAAGGATGTAGAGGCTGATCGTCAGCATCCCAAGAAATGTCATCGTCCCATTGCTTCAGGCAAAGTGTCGGTGATGGGAGGATACGCGATGATGCTTTTATGCACCATTGGTGCGTTAGCCATTCTGCCGCTGGCACAGAGTGCAAATACCCCCTACCTCTACGCCATCATTATTGGTTATTGGCTGATGAATATTGGTTACTGTCTGAAGCTAAAGCAGTTTGCTATCCTCGACGTATCGATTATTGCCATAGGTTTTGTGATGCGTGTATTAGTTGGAGGTATCGCTACGGATATCTACATTTCGCATTGGTTGGTGATGATGACTTTCCTGGTAACACTGTTCCTGGCCTTTACGAAACGTAATGACGATTATCGTATTTATGAGCAAACAGGCACCAAGCCTCGCGTATCGATTACAGGTTACAACAAGACTTTTATCAACGAGGCAACAGCCATCATCGCATCTGTTACTCTGGTGTGTTACATCATGTACACCATGTCGCCAGAGGTTATTCATCGCTTAGGCACCCGCTATGTGTATCTCACATCAGGCTGGGTATTGGCAGGCTTACTACGCTATCTGCAGAATATGATTGTGTTCGGACTGAGTGGCAGTCCTACTAAATCGTTGGTAAAGGACCATTTCGTGCAGTTCTGTATCCTTGGCTGGATAGCTTCATTCTTCGTCATTATCTATCTGTAAGATGAAAAAGAAAGAAAGATACGACCTGATTTTGGGGCATTTCCGCGAAAAAATGCCGTTGGTAACTACCGAGTTAGACTTTGGTAGTACCTTCCAGTTGTTAGTGGCTGTGGTACTGAGTGCGCAGTGTACAGACAAGCGCATCAATCAGGTGACACCTGATTTGTTTGCCCACTACCCTGATGCCGCATCGATGGCCAAGGCTGAGGAGGAAGATATCTTTGAGTGGATCAGGAGTGTGTCGTATCCGAATGCGAAAGCTAAACACTTAGTAGAGATGGCTCGCGCCTTGATGGAGAAGTTCGATGGCGAAGTGCCCAGCACGTTGGATGAGCTCCTCACCCTGCCAGGTGTTGGACGAAAGACTGCTAATGTCATTCAGAGTGTAGCCTTTGGTAAGGCCACCTTAGCTGTCGATACCCATGTATTCCGCGTGGCACACCGCTTAGGTTTGGTAAGCAAGAGCGATAATACCCCTTATAAAGTAGAAATGGCGCTCACGAAGTATATCCCTGAAGAGGATATTCCAAACGCGCACCATTGGCTACTACTGCATGGACGCTATGTTTGCACAGCGAGAAAACCTCACTGTGAGAAATGCGAAATTAGTAAGTATTGTGCAAAGATTATTTCTTAGTTTCACGATTACGTTGCTGACCTAACTTGCGGAAAGCGCGACGATGGAATTTATCCTCGGCAATAATCGTTCCTATTACTTTTGAAGCAGGAAGTACACGTAAAAACTTATTATGATAGGTCTGAGCTATCTGCTTCAACTCAATCTCCAACTGGTCGCGACGCTGTACAGCACGCTTGCACGAAGCCTCATCATGGGGCAACTTAAAGAGTTCATGCATCTTATTATAAACTACACGCTGCTTCTGCTGCATCTCACGATACAAAGGAAAGAACTTAGCGGCCTCTTCGTTTGTAAGACCAGCTTCGGTAGTGATATACTGCTCTAAGTCAGCCTGAAACTTCTCAGGTGAGAACTTCTGTTGTTCCTCGGCTGAAGCACCAAGCACAACCATCAACATCAAGACAGCGAATACAAGTAGTTTTTTCATCTTTCAAATACTTTTAATTTTCAGCTAAGTAAGCATAGATTTCGTGATTATCGAGCATCATATAGTCGACAGCTTCATCCATATACTCTTCATTATCAGACTGTTGTACATGGTTCTCAACCTTAGCTTGAACAGAAGTAGCAGGCGACACCTCAGTCTTCGACTGCCACATCCAAGCAGCTCCTGCAACCAACAAAGCACACACGCTGGCAGCCGCATAGAATACGGGGCGCATAAATACAGACTTGGCACGACGCTTTGGCTGCTCGGGCAGATTCTGCATCACCTGGGCAGTCAGATTATCAAAATAACCTTCTGGAACACGGAATGGATTCCGCTTTCCAACCTTTTCCTGTATGTACATTTCTTCGTTCATCGTATATATGACGTATTGATATTCAAATAGTTTAATCGCGCGACTTAAAAAATTCTGTAATCTTTTTCACCGCAATATGA
>JAEEGJ010004259.1_pt1 | contig 49461 bp, 38 predicted proteins | sample 8958761 | NCBI WGS metagenome assembly JAEEGJ01 (sample SAMN16246546, study PRJNA631951) | gut metagenome | biome: gut microbiome; feature: rumen; material: RS-attached | host: Bos | place: Iran: Karaj | collected 2018-10
CAGCCATAGGAGCCAGACAGTTGGTTGTGCAAGAAGCTGCAGAGATAACGGTATCAGCAGGAGTCAGAGTCTTGTGGTTTACATTGTAAACGATAGTGGGCAGATCGTTACCAGCAGGAGCAGAGATAACAACCTTCTTGGCACCAGCCTGGATGTGGGCAGAAGCCTTCTCCTTAGATGTGTAGAAACCTGTGCACTCCAGAACTACGTCAACACCCAGCTTGCCCCAAGGCAGCTCAGCAGCGTTAGGCATAGCATAGATGGTAATCTCCTTACCATCAACGATGATAGAGTTGTCTGTAGCCTCTACAGTGTGCTTTCCCTCACCGAACTTGCCAGCGAAGCCACCCTGAGCGGTGTCATACTTCAGCAGATGAGCAAGCATCTTGGGGCTTGTCAAGTCGTTGATTGCTACTACTTCATAACCTTCAGCCTCGAACATCTGACGGAATGCGAGGCGACCGATACGGCCGAAACCGTTAATTGCTACTTTTGTCATTTTACTTGAATTATTTAAAGGGTTTATACCTAAATTATTAACTTTTTACGCTGTTTTAGCACTTTTTTTTGTTTTCGGCTACAAAGTTACAAAAAAATTCCTATATTTGCAGAGCAATTCAGTCTTAATAAAGATTAAACAATACGAATAATGCATTAAACGCGGCTATAAAGCGTAGTGCAAACTCTGAGATTGCAAAATGTAGATTACAATTCAAACAACATACGTTAAACATTAAAACTTTTAGAACTATGGGATTTATTAAAGAATTCAAGGAGTTTGCCGTTAAGGGCAATGTGATGGACATGGCAGTCGGTGTAATCATCGGCGGTGCCTTCGGTAAGATCGTGACCTCTCTGGTCAACGACCTGTTGATGCCGGTAATCAGTCTGACGACTGGCGGTATCGACTTTACCAACCTGTTTGTCAACCTGACCGACGACACGAAGTATGCAACTGTCGCTGCTGCCCAGGAGGCCGGCGCCACCATCTTCGCTTACGGACAGTTCATCCAGAACGTGCTCGACTTCATCATCATCGCCTTCTGTATCTTCCTTATGATTAAGGGTATGAACAAGCTGAAGAAGGAGAAGCCCGAAGAGCCCGCTGCTCCCGCCGGACCTACACAGGAGGAACTGCTCGCTGAGATCCGCGACCTGCTGAAGAAGAAGTAAGGCAAACACTGATCATAAAAAAATCTGCATCACGCTGATGATGCAGATTTTTTCGTTTTAGATATCCCGCTCAACATAGGTGAACGTTGTATCGCCTATCGTGAAGGACGAGTTATGATACAGACTTATCGTCTTGCCTACCGCCATCGGTTTGTCATTGACCATCACGCCCTCTTCGAGTGCAGTCAGACGCACAGTACCGCCCGACGTCATGACCAATTGCGCTTGGACTGGTGCCACATTGCCCTTCAGATCCCACGACAGCTGCAACGAGCAGTCGATGGACTTACCGATGGTAACCACCATATCCGGATCGCTAAGGAACCACTTGAACAGGGCAACATCCATCTCCTTGACGGCACCCTTGATATTCAGGAAATAACGCTCTGACTTTGGCGCCACTTCGGCCACAGACAATGCCAGGCCAACAGAGATGAGAATACACGTGAACATCAACAGCACACGGATATCAAACTGCGTAACGTCGTCGATGATGAACGACCACAGATACATGGAAAGCAAACCGAGGCCCACAGCGATGGCAAACACATACTTCTTCAGTTTGATTCTCGTGCCTACCGTCGAGATATACACGACCAGTAGCGAACTAATTGTCCACGGTATCACATCAAACACGGCAGAAATCATGCGCAGATTCAGTGTGATGGTGAAATACTTGAATATGAAAAACAAGAAGAACGACAACAAGCCTACGATCAGCGACCTGATAAAGACATCGGCCATACGATACCTCAGATGCTGCCTGCGGACTGCCAGCGCAGAAATAGCCATCGTGGTGAAGAAGCCCAGGAACATACCGAAAACCGGCGTATAGTCCAGATTGTCATCCGCATTATTGAAGATAGCCGAAGAGCCCATCTCGGCCAGACGAGGCTCAGACATTTGCGCTATAAGCTCATGCTGCTGGGAATCATAGTCGGATACATACATCATATAGCACACCCAAGTGACAATGCCTGCAAAAATGGCAGCGAGTACCCACTTCATATAGAACGAAGCATTCTTGGGATCGAAGAGGTTATGATAATTATAATAATGTGAACCCGAATCACAATGACGGCCAAACTCAGGACAATGATAGTTGTTCTCATCCCAACAGGACTTATGCATCACGTGATTACACTTGGCGACAATCTCCTCCCCTTCCTCAAACGGAGCCTTACATAAATAGCACGACTGGGAGACCATGATGTTGCCGACACTCATCGAACCACGCACATATTCGACAACGTATTTCCGCTTGAAAATCCTGTACTGGATATAAGGAACAAGGAACTGGAACACGAGATAGACAATCAGCATGATCACCAAGCCAAAGCTGACACCCTGGAGGAACACTACCAGATCAGAATAGCCTCTGACGATTATCGGATTATAAGCCGTACCCATGTAGATACTGGTTGTCGCTGCTCCGATCAGGCTGTCGCTCATCTTCGAGATAACCTCGATTCGCATCTTGTGGGGCAGACCGCGGTAGATCTTTCCGTCGGGATTCTCAAACTCGAACTCATTGGCAATTATATTCTTGTCAGTCTTGAGGATCCTTCCCTTCATCTCCTGCCAGTTGAACTGGTTCTGGTACATGCCGTCGGTATTCTTCGCCACCACTTGCAGGACATTCTTAGCCTGACTATCATCGAACGGCATACCACGCTCCTTGAAATTCACAGGGAAGATGGAGAGCTTATCACCACTGACAGAATCAGGATTGACCAGAATCCCCTGCAGTTCAAAATGCTTGGGATCGATAGGACTATCATCATCAGTATAGACAACCTCGTTGGAGAATACCAGCAGGCTCATGCTTTTCGCATCTCCCCAGACACCAAGACGATCCTCCATCTCGTGCTTCTTCAGCAGGATAGCCCGATAGAGGTATTTATTCTTGTCAGGCTTCGAGGTAAAGTAAGTATCCAGCACGTAATCCGATGCCTCCAACGTCTCCGATACGTCCTGGCCATACATAAATGCCACAAACAGATTGTCATGGTCAAAGACGGCACGTATCTCTCTGACTGCATCACGCTCTCTGTCAATGACGTATTGCGGTTGGGCAAGATCGACGAGCACCAGGACCTTGACGCCCATTTTGAAGACTTCCTCACCCTCGGTGTTCTTCACTGACACCAGTTTGGGTTTGCTCCACGTTTCATTAAGGGATCCAGCGATCGTTTCCGAAGCCGTGATAGATATATAATTGGTATCTCTGAATGCATAAGGTCCCATGTCACGGATAATGCTGGTCTTGATAGAGAAATACTTATGGTCGGGAGAGAACTTGACACTCTTTACCTCCATTGCATCCACTTTCGTATCCACACCATCAACGACATCAGAGCTGAACATTTCGTCCATATCCACCTCCTGTATATCTGCAGATTGATCGCAGCTGATCAGAAACGCAGCTACGATGGTCATCAGTAACAATCGATAAATCTTAGTCATCTTCACATTATATTATTATATGGTAGGATACTGGGTACCCTGACCATTCTTATTCAACATATCATTATATTTCTTCAAGCTGGCAGCCTTCTGCTTATAGGCATTAAACTTGGCTAGCATGCCGTTAAAGAACATCAGTATAATCGCCACAGCGGCAAATCCCATCACATAGTCTTTGAGACGCTGGAACAGAGGCTTGTATTCCAATGCCTGTACGTTCTCGGAGACACTCTTCATCACCACGAACTGCTTGTCGAGCGTCTCCAACCTGGGCGACAACGAGGGAACGACCTCACAGGCTGCCTTCGCCTGATTATAGTTGTTCTGCAGATCGGTAAAGAGCACCTGCTCTTTAGCCTTTACCTTTTCCAATTGAGGCGCCAGCTTCTGAACCAGCGACAACTTAAAGGCCTTCGAATAGAGGTTCTTATAGACATTCACCTGACTGATGATGAAATTATCGGCAGCAGCAAACTTGGCTATAGCCTCAACGGCTTCGGTCTTTGAGTCCAAGGTATCCTTGACGGCCTGCTTCAGCTCTTCTATCGAAGCCACCATCGTCATCAGATCCTCACTGTTGGCAATATCCATCTGCTGTGCCTGATAATAGGTGTTCCATTTCACGTCCAGCCTGTTGTACTCCTGATTCAGTGACTGCATGCGCTGTTCCAGGGTGGTGACCACGGATTTGGGGATACCGTACATACAGTCGACGGACATATTGACCTTTCCTACTGCCATCAGTTGGTGAAGGTCGTCGGAGAACTGAGTCAGACGAGCTGTCACTTCCAGTCTCAATGCCATAGCCTCAGGCGACAGGGCTGCAGAACCGACATCCGTAGGTACCGCATTCTCCTGAGCCTGAACTGAATTCGTCATGAAAGACAGTCCTAATAACAGCCCTATAAGCAAAAGACTTCTCTTCATTCTACTCGTTGACACTACTCCTGTTTACACGTTTTCTTGAAGTACCGTTCTGCAGCACGGAAAATGGCAATTGCCTGTTGCTGTTCAGCCGTGCGACCAGGATGCTTGCCATAGACGGTATTCACTTCCTCTATAATATCATTACACCTCTTCACCAGATCGTTCTTCTCTATCGGGTCGCTGCTGACAAGCCAGCGGGAAACCATCTTGTCGATCTCACGAGCCTTAGAAATCAGTATCTTCAGGCTCTCTGGCGTATAGTCGCCGCCTGTGCCGACCTCCACAGGATCTTGGACAATACATTTGATGGAGCTGATGGAATCGATATAATTGTTATAATCATCCCAGGCTTCCTGTATTTCAGGACAAGGACTGACGATGTCTTTCGGCTTGAACTGGTCGAGCAAGGTACTCTTCATATCATCGAAGACCTTCTTCATATCGCTGGATATCGTCTTTCCATTGCCAAACCTGTTAAAGAAGGAGGCATAGCTGGTCTGGACACTCTCCCTGGCGCCCTTAGCCGCAGCAATATCTTCGTCGAGGCCGAAACACGGATTACGCTCAATGGTCACCTGATAATCCATATCCAGATCCCTGCCCAAAGGTATCTGATAGAGATTATACTTCTTCTTTTCGATCTTATCAAGCAGGAATACATCCCTCAGTTTGACTGAGACCTGATTACGTTTGTTCGGAATATCAAACGTCTGGGTAATGAAATCATTCACCATCTTATATTCCTGCGGAGCAGGCTGGAGGCCATCATATTCGATCCAACGCCTGAAATAGTAATCCTCCCTTGGCTGAGGGACAGTCGCCTTAAACAGCTTGGTCACCTTGTACTTGTCCTTCGGATCAAATTCAACCACATAAGGCAGCTGATCAGGACGGAGCTTACGCCCCTTGATCAACGGCTTATAGTGGACATTGTCCCAGAATACAAAGAGTGTACGGTAAGAGATCAACGTAACGGACAGCGTGTTGTCTGCCTCGCTAAACACGAATTTTACCATGAGGTCCATATCTTTGGTATCCTCCTTCAGGGATATGTGGTCCGTATAGGAAGTCTCTTGCGACACACTGATCGTTCTGACAGTCTGCGCCTGAAGTCCCAATAGCCAGAAGCAACAGGACAATAGCAGGATGATTCTATAGGTTATCTTCATGATGTATTCTATTGTTCAAAATAAATCCATTCTTTAGGTTCTCCCTGACGCATGACCCACGCCGCGACTTTCAGATCCTCCGGATAGGGCGATTCCATCATCGCATGGTAGGTATCATAGCGCAAATAAGACGCCACCCGTTCAACTCCCCACAGGAGATCGGTATAGGTGTCGGCCATATTGATACAGACTCTCCCGGCAAAATCCCCAAAGTAGCGGATGTTGGGATGCCACGGATGAGGAATCGGTTCGCCTGTCGTATCCGTCGTGAGGAAATACAGCGACGGAGGGGCGTCGACACAGGGATAATTCACAGGAAGGTCGATTATCATCTTGAAACCGGTGGCAAAGAGCGGTTTGTTCTCCACACCAGACTCGTTCAGTTCGGCCACATGCTCCACACCGCAGATACTACGGAGATGATAGTCAACGAGATAACTTGTAGGAAGCCCTTCGCTGTTCCTCCTATTCACCGTTAAGGTGATATCCCGATGACCATTCAGTCCTTTCTCCAGCTGGCGCCACTCGTATAGCAAGCGGCGATTTCTGCCAGTGAGTTGCTTTGGGTCAAACTGATGACTTTCCATGACCTTCATCTGTCACACATTTCTATGTTCATCCTGGAATCGGGTCTGGCACGAGATAGACCAGGTCACCGTTCCTTACATTATAATCAGACAATTTCTGGTCTTCACGGCCAATACGGGGACGCATCACCCTCACCTCATGGACCTGAGGATCTTCCTTTCCAAAGAAATACTCTAGCGGAGCACCAGTCTGATCAATTGACGGGAAGTCAAAAATCAGGCGGCCGTCTTCTCCGATGGCATGACGCAGATTGTCAACCAGCGTACTCAAGGGAGCATCAGGGTTCACGACCTTGAATCTCACCGTCTTGTTCTTGTACGCTATATCTAAAAAGAACTCTTCCATATCTTATTCCTTTTTCTTTTCTATTACTATTGTTACATTTATCGGATAGATATTTGCACTTCTGACACTTATCATTGCCTGCATCAGACTCTCTGCCATCGAGATCTTATCCTCAAAACCACGGCGGATGAAGGTATTATCCTTCAAGACAATCTCAGCGAGAATCTCATAACCGGCATTCCAACGCTCCTGCTGCTGTCGGTGGCTGATGGTTATACTATTCACCATTGAACGGGCAATGCCATATCGTGTCTGCAGCTCAGTGTAACAGAACAGCTTAATGTCGGCAGGCGTCACCAGACGATCGTTAGTTGTCATATAATAACGAGACAAGCTAGCTTCTTCCGTCTTATCACGGATTTCATCAGCACCAGGAATAGGATTGGCAATCTGGCGGATCGAAGCGTTGGAGAAGCCACTCGGAGCCTGGAAAGTACTGTTCACCGTCAGTTGGGAGTTGACAGCAGATCCCATGGTCGTGACGTAAGAAACAGAGAGGTTCACTGGCTGAGACTGTCTGTCGGCCTGAGGGCGCAACATCAGGTAAACACCTGGAATACGCTGCTCCATATCAATACGGGCAGCATCTCTCATACGCAGCAGAATATCTATCAGGTTCTGCATCACACGGTCATTAGCCTCATCACGGAGTGTCTGGAAAGCATAGAAATCCGTATAATACTTACTGATCAGATTATTCAGCAGATTAATCAGACTACCCTGATTGAAACGATCGGCAGCCACCTTGCGTACCTCAACAGGGAACTTTCCGTAAATCTGGTCTGTCGAAGGTCTTACCATGTGGAGGAACTGTTGGCTGACGTTATCACTGCCAGAGCTCTGACTGCGGAATCCGGAAACACGCACCATAGGCGTTGCCGAAGACAGGTCAACTGAATGAACATGGGCATTCACAAGTAAGACCGTATTCAAGGCCAGATTATCCTTATCGAACAAGAAGCCCTCCTTGAGACCAGTGAACTCAAAAACGATATCAAGCGAATCCGTATCAGCAGGAATGTATTTCTTGCCCTGATGGCTCTTGATGCAATACATCCTCACGTTCTGTCGGGCAAACAGGTCAAGACAAGAAACGGATGCCGCATAGGTATTGGTCTGATTATAGAGTATCGTATCGATATCAAAACAAGGAGAAAGGGGAAGTTCAGAGAACTCCCAAGGGCTCACCAAAGGCAAAGGCTGACCGCTGATGGTCAACTTCAGATCCTTATAATTATGGTTCTTAATACAGAAGCAGAAGCCCGATAGATCAGAAATAGGCGTGTCAAACTTCAAGGACACCTTCCAACGGCGACCATCCATTCTGACAATGGAACGGATTGTCATATTCAGGACACGCGTTCTCAACAAGGGGATGAAACTGGCTCCCGATTCGACAAGGGTAAACACATGGCGATCAGACAGTTCTATTTCGCTGACACCAGTCTGCAAGGCTGTTTCAACGACAGCGGTTGCCGGGATGGCATGCCCCACCTCATACGGGGTAAGCATACGGGCAAACTCATCCAGGACATCGGACTTCATCTGTTCCAGTTCGCTTTCCAGCTCATTCGACTGATAAGCCAAGGCTGTCATCAGCAAAGAGAACACAGGATCCTGCTCAATGCCTTCCAGCTGATCAGGATGATCGCTCTCCCGCCAGATGCGGATAGCCTCCTGAATCAATTCGTCAGCCCTTTGCTTGTTTTCAAATATCGTTTGCTTCATCTTCTTCCGTTATTTATTTCCAGACTCTCAAGGTATTGGTGAACACATAATCCTCTTTCGTTGAGGAGATTACACCCTTGATGGTGATATATATTATACGCTCTTCACGAATATAGGTCATCGTCACTGAGACATCTTCCAGACGCTTCTCATATTGTTTCACAGCCTCCTTCAGTTCAGCAGCGAACGTATTCATATTCTTAGAAGAACCTGAGATCTTCTTCGTATAGAGATCTTGAAAGCCATTTTCATAAATGGTATCTCCAGAATTGTATATCACACCCTCGTGCTCATCGAAGATCTCAAAGCGCATATTGTTGAATACGAAGCCATACTTGGGATCACACACATTATTATTACGTGGTGTGGTCAGAAGCATGTTGAGTGCCTCGTCAAGCGACTTCTTGATCTTCTTCTCCCTGGCCAAGCCAGTCTTTGTCACATTTAAAGGTATTGATAGGAATGCCATATTAACTCATCAAATAAGTGGTATAAATTTCTCGCTTTCCGGTTCGGGTACATAGAGGGCATTGAACAGATGTTCGAACAGCTGCTCGTACAAACGTTCGTAAATCTTTTCCGACAGTTCGTCTTCCAGCTGATTGACCGAGTGCTTCAGCTCGGTCTGGATCTGCATAAGGAGATCCGGTTTCATCGTATTGTTGATGTAATCGGTCAGCTTCTGAGTCTGCATATCCAAAGAATTCTCCAGTTCCTCCTTGACCATCTTCAACAATTCCTCCTTTGTCTCGGCAAGCAGCTTGACGATAAGTTCCTCATGTAACTGGGCATAAAGTTCAGCCTTTGCCTGTCTCAACAACGCATCATAGTCAATGGTCTTATCCTCCAGGACGACCTTGTCGAGTACAGAGACGGCACCTATCAGATAATTGCCAAACCAATTTAGCCATAGCTGGACATCAATCTGACTAGGCTCCAGTATTTCTACAGGCTGCTCCATATTCGGCGTAATGATATAGTAATCTATGGCCTGGGCAATCTCCTGAAGCATCTTGAGGAAATCGTGAACACTATTCTTCAGACCAAAGCTTTTCAAAATGAAAAGATAATGGAGCAAGGCCCGCTTGCCATCACCGTTTTCAAGATTCTCATGGGAGGTGATCAGACTCATCTGGATGACATAGCGATCGATATACTCTTCAAAACGCGGTTCGCTATTAAGCGACAGACACGGTGCGATATAATCGGTATCGATGGAGAACACGCCATCCTTCACACTGAAACGCATCATTGGCATCACGTCTTCGGTCTCCACTTCCTCCTGTGTCTTCAGACCATATTCATAGATCGGACGTGTGTAGGCCACACCTTCCTTCTCAAATTCCACCAGGCCATCACCGACTCCGATCGTCAGATAGTAACGGTCACCAAACAGCATTGGAATCGGAACTATCGCCTGTTCATCGGCATCTACCACCCTACCCGACGGGAGCAAAGCCTTACATTGGAGATGTTCTATCTCAAATGTGTTTTTGAAAAAAGAGCCATTGCAGCTAAGGACAGAACCAGGAACCATTCCCATTCTGGTATTACCCAAAGCAGCCCTGATGGCGACACGACGCTGGAAATCCAATTTTTCCTCAAGACCAATCAAGGTCTTCGCCGTAATCTCCATACCTGGCGACCAATTGATTTTCGAATTCACATCCATAATCCTACTTATGTATTAATGCTTCAACTCTGTATTATAATCGAGCGTACGTTCCACGGCCGTAGCACGTGCATCCTTATGCTCCTTAATCTTCACTTCCAACATCACATCGAATGGTATCAGCCACTCTTTCAAGAATTTCACCAGCGGTTCCAGATCCGACATCTGTTGCTTATACTGATCTGGTGTCAGACCAGGAATCAGCAGATTATACCTTACTTGAGGCAACCAGCAAATGGTGGTGTCGAGATGACTATAGCGGTTTACCAACATCTCCACTTCACAATCCATGAGCGCTCCTAACAGATTGGACACAAAGCCAAAGTCACCACGCCATCTGCTGACAAAAGGCAATAACGTAGCGGCTTCCTTGACCAATTCGCTCTTCTCTGCTGCCAGATCAAAATGGAAATATTCCTTCAAGAGATATTCCAGTTTCTGCTCCAACAGCTCAGAGGCCTTGCGCTCTACATAGAGCTTCTTTCGGAAAATATAGGTATCGAAAGGCGAGAATGCCTCATTCAGCAATTCCTTACGCCACTCCAACTCCTGGAACTTTTCTGCCACATCTTCACCCTTCAGATCCTCATCCTTTGTCAAGAGACCTTCTGGCAGCAGCCTCAGGAAGCCATCACGAGCCAAGGACACTTTCAGCTCATCCTCATATAGCGAAAGGATATCCTGGCTATAGTTCCGGAAGAAAGTACCCTTGCATTGAACCATCCATTTCTTTTCCAATTCAGGATAAAGATAGTTCAACAGCACTTCTGCTCTTACCTGATATAAATTCCTATTTATGTTCATTTCACATCTATCTCCAAATAATAGTCTTGACCATCAGCCATCACATGCAACACCTCACTGGCAGGGATACCCAGCTGACTCAGTGTCAGTTCCGGATAAGGGAACGTATGGTCAATCATACGGTACTCATGCTGATACAGGCCACTTAATAAGATGCCCTTCAAATGCTCATCGCGTTCAACAGCCTCTTCGACGGCCCTACCAGGACACATCACCGAAGTACGCTGATCGTTAGACCGCTCAGAAATATAGTCCACAAAGCAGTCATTCTCCAGAGAGATACAAACAGACTGTGAAGCCAGTTCCCCACACAACCACTCTATGGTCTCTGAGACAGTCATGTCACGGGTAATGGCCGACGGGCGAATCGGATACCACCTGTCATGTTCGGCACAGTCATCATCATAAGCCTTGAATTCAACAACTTTCGTTGTCAGATGCTGCCCGTCATAATAGAACATCTTTCCACATAAAGAAGTAAGGTCGCCTCTTCCCAGTGCCTTCTGATGAAGAAGCTTGACGGCCTCCTGCACCTGAACGGCGCCAATGACAGAAGCCACTACCGATGTAGTAGGTACTGATCCGGCTTGTTCGTGGCGGCGGATGATACCAGAGCAGGGCATCCGGCGGGCAAGATCCTTTAACCCTTCCGGTCCCAGACTGCAAGCATAACAGTTTTCACCCGGCACAAACACCCGGGCTGTACCTTCCAGTTCTTCAATACCACCATCAACCCAAGGAACATCGGCACGCATACAAAGCCGATTGATGCAATACCGAGCCCAACGGTTATCGACGCAGCCTATCACAACATCCTGCTGACGGATCAGTCCAAGACCCACATCATAAGCCACATCACCACAGACGGTCTTAACCTCAACTGCCGGATTGATTGCCTTCAGACGCTCTGCGACCACATCAACTTTCAATCGCTTATTCTCTGCATCCGACGGTAAGAAAAGGATAGAACGTGACAGGTTGCCCATCTCCACGACATCAAAGTCAACGACAACGATGTGTCCGACGCCAAGCAGCACGAGATTCTTCAGCACCTCATTTCCCAAGGCACCACACCCAACCACCATCACATGGGCGGCAGAGACTCGTTGTTGCTCGAAACACTTCATCATTCTATCTATTCTCGCTTCATTATCAAGTTCACATCCACCATATCGTTTCCTATCGGTACGACCATCGCTTCCGCGTTCTTATATCCATCACTTACCAGGCGAATCCGGCATGGTTTGGAATCAGGCAGATTCTCCAACACACACGGGGTCATACCCACTTTCGCATCGTTGAGGAAGACGGTTGCTCCCACGACGTTACAATGGATATTCAACAAGCCATAACTAGCCTGAGGGGCTCTTAGATCCAGAATTTTCGGGAGCGTATCATCCACCCATAACTCAATAGGCTTCGACTCCAACCCGTCTTTCCGCGTGCTGATCTTATAATAGCCCAGCGCCAATTCACCTTCCCACTTGCCATAGGCCATCGGCTCCCGATTAACCCATATCTCTGTGGTATCATCGGGCGCCGTTATAGTCACCTTGGCAGAACCTTCCGTGACAGCAGCCACCACATTACTGTCTGGCTGCGCCTTTATCGTATCCTGCGCAACTGATTCAACGACTGGCGTGATGGCTTGCTTGGCAACTGTCGGTATCACATGCAAATCTGTCATTGCCAGATTCACGATTTTCTTTTCGCCTCTACTGACACTGATGACAGAATCATAGTAACATGTCTTTCCCTTCATCACCTGAAGACGATGACTGCCAGCCTGCAAATGTCCACTTGTCGCTCCACCCTTCCCGATAGGCTGCCCATTCAGGTAAATGGTGCCATCCGACATCGGTGTCCGCACGGTCAGATATGAATAGAACGACTGCAGGACAACAGGCACAAGCAGTTTTGTACTGTCAGTCAACTCCAACGTATCAGCATATTCCTCATAGAAAGGAGCTTCCACGCGGTAAGCATGCTTACCTACCGGAAGATTGAACTGAGCCATTCCATTCCTGATAAGCGACATGGTACTATCAACATAGAGGATAGCGTTTTCAGGTACTACCTTGAACACTACCCATTGCTTCGACAGTTTATATTCCTTACCAGGCTTGTCTGTCAGCAAATTTGCCTGGTAATGCTTTTTCTTTCTCAGACCCTTGCCCGGCACTTTCCAGGTGAGCTGTCCGTAGTCAGGATGCTTCACCAATAGGAACTTGGTCTTATGAGGCGTCAGGATGGTGATCTTACCGTCAGCTTCCTGTGGCTGAACCTCTGTTTTCCCATCTGCCTTGAAAGTGAATCCCGTCTCATCAGTCAGCAAGTCAAGGGTGGCCTGTTTCTTATCTACTGGCAACGGCGTCTTATTCAACAGGTCTTTTTTTACCCGTTTAAACCGTTCGATGCTGATCTTCTGCGCATCAGAAGGCAACACCCAACAAATCATCAAGACAACGGCCAGTAGCACTCGGCTCTGACGCTTTGCTTTACAAAGGACGCCTTTCATGATTTATTTACCCGACACCATCGTGTTGCCTGGACTCGTGATAGATATCTGTCCTGCATAGGCACACATACATTTACTGTTGTCTGTCAATGCAGGCATATTCATCACCTTGACCTGAGCACTACCAGGGGCCCAAGGGGCTGTGATTAATGGCACACAAGGCATCGGAGTCAACACGCCCATAGCCGCAGAGGTAGCTGATGCCACCGTCGGATTTGCCATCGAACGGCACATGCCGAAGGTTGGAATGTTCGCTGGCGTGAAATCCATCGTTGTGGCCATCAGCATATTCATGCATTTAGGCCGCAGCGGAACGGTCACTATCAATGAACAAGGTGCCATTCCCTGATTACACTGGAGCATTGCTCCCATCGTTACAAAATTACCCATATTACTTATTATATTTATTTATTATTTTTTATAATTACTCTTCATAGCTACCCATCTTCATACGGTTGCTGGAACGGTTCACACGGGTAGCGTCAATCTCATCTTGCTTAGCTTTCCTGGCCGTCTGTTCATCCAGATATCGCTGGTAGGCATCCTCGATCTCCTTCAACTTGTCAGCCTTAACAGTGTCGATAATGCCCTGATGGGTATTGACAGAATTCTCCATCATATCCTTGGCCTTCTGACGTTCGTCATCGGATGAGAGGGTGACTAGCTGCTTCTCCAACTTCAACCGGTATTCACCAGATGTCTTATCCATCTTCACCTTACAGCCATCGTAGAGCACGTTGACAGAATCAATTAAAACATCATAGCGGTCCTTATTCACCTCTGGCATCGTCAGGATAATATATCGTTCATCCTCGTCATCAGAATTATCAGGTTTCACCAGTTCCTGTTTGAACTCCGGATGCTCCTCCTTAATTGCCTTACAGAGAGGGAAGTTAAAACGCGGGTCATAGGGAACAATCTTCATATGGAACTCATCAGGAATGGTCACACCAGCCACCTGTTCAATAGTCATCTCGCCCATTTCCTCGTCTATGATTTGAGCCGACAGGAGTGCCATCGGCTGAGCCTTGATACAGAGGTTGGCATACCTATATACCAGAAGGGTGACATAACCACCCAATCTGCCTTCCATCTCATGGATTAGTGATTCAATTGCTATCTTCATACCTATTCAGTTCCTTCTTCTGATTCTTCTTCATTACCAAACTTTATCTCAAGCGACTCGGGGGCATCGTCCTCCTTCAGCTTCGCACTAATCTTGGCCGACGATGCTGCTCCTGGCACTGCCACACCATCACTCATGTTCTTACTCTTAAACGATTTCTTCGCCTCAAGATTATCTGCAGACAGTTTCGGGGCTGTGACATCGCCCTTGAAGTCGGTTTTGCCATTCAGGGTGTTATCGCCATAGAACTCAGTCTTCGAACCGCCGATAGCCACATTACCGCCATCGAGCTGAAGCACAGCCTTGGCCTCTCCCTGCTGCATCTCGGCTGTCGTCTTACCATAGATACCTGTCTTCTCTGAAGAGATGGTGAGCGTCTTGCTCTGACTGTCGCTCTTGGTACGGCCGACAAACATATTCTCTGCGGCGAACACCATGTTGCTTCCTGCGGCAAGATTCTTGTCCTTGCCCTTGTCGTCGAGATCCATCGCCTTCACATGTACGTCCTTAGCATTGAGCATCATTTGTCCTTGAGCCTTACCATCTTTGTCGATTGACAGCAGACTAATATCCTTGGCGGTCATCGTCATCGCACCTGTAGCAGTACCATCCTTATCTTTCGACGAGAGGAACACATCCAACGCCTTCATATCGATCGAGCCCGTCTGGTTGCCATCCTTGTCAGCAGCAGCCATCTGCATCTTATCAGCAATCAAGTAGAAGCTACCCATACTATTACCTTCAGTATCTACAGCGTGGAGGTTCATGTTCTGCATCCTCACGTAGAAACTACTGTCTGCCGTCAAAGACGACTCGGTGTATTCACCATCAGCCAGGTTATAATCAACAGCCACAAACGAAACGTCCTTGGAATTAACGCGAAAACTGCCACCAGTGGAATAGTCACCATCAGGTTTGCCGGGTTCATTCAGCTTCGGATTCACGGTGGAGATATTAACATCACCAGTATGGATGCTCACACGGCTATCATCTATTAACGAGCCGTCTGGCTGCGTGGACTTGACACTCACTTTACCCGTCTGCACACTGATACCAGCCTCGGGATTAGTACGGATATTATTATCGCCATCCATAGAGGCAAACATCATCTGCTCTGCCGTCAACGACAGTACAGCACCCGTAGATTTCTCCTTGAAGCTGCCTTTTTCACTGTTCAATGCATCCTGTTCAGCCTCCAGACAAGATATCTGGCGGTTTACTTCTGCGAGGGCAGAAATGGTTCTGACGCAGTCTTCTATGGCAGGTGTCAGAGACGGCAACAATTCTTGGTAATCATTCCTCAGATCGAGCAACTCTCCAATATTCGAACGAATGCCTAACTCACCGTCACTCAATTGATCCATATTTTCCAAGACATCCTTGATTTCGTCTGTAAACGAAGTCACCTCATTCAGGCGATCGGAGGCTTCCGACTTCAGACTTGCCTGTTGTTCCTTCAGAGTGGCAAGCATATTCTCGATGGAAATACTGCGCACATCAACAGATTTTGAGGCGTCAATAGCCATCTGCCCATCGGAATGAATACTTACGCCACAACCCACAAGACTAGTGGGCAGCTGAGAGAAGCAACCCTCGGCATCATTACTCTGAATCACAATATCACGTGCCAGACTGACTACAGATGAACCCGGGTGAACCACTTCTTCCAGACCATCCATACCGGGATCGACGGCAATTTGAGAGATATTGGTAGCACGACTTTTCACATAGCCGGCAGAACCTGAACCCTCCAAGTTCACCCCGTTACCGCGAATGGTTATAGTAGAACCATTCTCAGACCAAAGCATACCCGTGCTATCCACATTGCCGATGATAATCTCAGGAGCAGAAAGCACTATACGATGATCATCATGGATATACTGACCCTGAGCCATCCGGTTGAATATCTCATGCTTGATCTGCTGGATCTCCGCCTTCTGCTTGCGGATCTCATCAAGATCTTTCTCTACACTATCCTTAAAATCTTTAAGTATAGATTTCCAATCAGAAAATACGGTATCCATAAATCACATCTTTTTAACTAATTCACGAAGTTTTTTCATTTTCTCATCATAAGTATCAACGAAGTCACGGTTAGTTTTAGATACCAAATTGCCATCTTCAAAAACATAAGTCGCATGTTCCTTGTTAGACATCAAGATTGTACCTTTAACGCCATGTGTCCATTGAACTTGATCGTCAATGAATTCACAGAATGGATTCACATGCTTATTCACCCAGCTTAACTTATTCAATACAACATTTTTCCATTCAATAGACCTTGCATAACTACCCCATTTCAGAATGCTTGCTGCATCCTTATCATTATTAATATTAACTTCCTTTTTTATGTTAACTTGATCTTGAAGATAATTATAGACAACCAATCTAGTCACAACCTTCTTCTGATACTCCCATGCACTGGGATTCAGTTTAGATATATTCTCCCAGTCATAATTGAGACCAATCATCTTGTCCAATGAAATGATACTCTTATCTGGTATGATTCCTTGAGCTTTAATCTTTGCGATCGCACCATCTTTATCAACATCATTTTCATTTTTACTACTAAGATTGAAAGATACAGCATCTAGATTCTTCCATTTATTGGCTGCATTTTTTAGATCAATAGCGGCTGTATACAATTGATGACATTTATCAATTACATTTTGGCGGGAACTACGTCCTAATCTATAGTCAGCCCATTTGAAAGCCTGATTATCTTCATCAATTAAGCCATTATTATTTATGACTGTTTGATAAGCAATAAGATCATTATTTCTAGAAACAGCATTAAAGGCAGCCGTACGATCACAGAGAATATTGTATTTCTCTTGAACTTCTTCAAGAAGTGCGTTCACATTTAACTGGATCAATTCAACGGTCTCAGTTACCTTCTCAATACTGCTACTTTGTAGTCTTGTTATTTCATCTTCTTTCTTACTTCTTCTTCCATAGCGGAAACTCTCTTGAGGAGCTTCTGTTGCTCCGTCACCAGCTTCAATACTGACAAACGTATATGATTTAATCTGGAGTGTACCGTTAACCGGATGAAGAAAATATTCCAAAACACAGCGCACGAATGACATATCAATGAACTGCCCCACACTCTCATCCCATGCCGAACCAACAATATCTTTGATTGTGGAGCCAAAAAAGCCATCATCCTTCAGACCCCATTTCTTCTGATACCAGAGTTTGTTCTTGATATTTTCACCAGAAGAAAGGCTCAGTTTGTTGCTGGCAGAGATCGACACGTTCTTTCCGTTGATGGCGATATCACCATTCGGTGCATTAATAGTAATACCCTGAAAAGCATTAACCTCTACCGTACCTGCCGGTGACTCGATGGTAACAGAACGCTCATCAGTGCTACCCTTGATTTTATAGAATCCATAACGGTCGGACAGTTCAAAACCACCTCCGAAATCCTGCGTAGTTTCATTAGCATAAGGCCAATCTACGACACCTGTTTTTCCTACTGGCCATAAGGACTTGACAAACGCCAACGGCCCAAATGTATTGGCTACCAATGGAGCAAAAGCATAGCCATCCGAAAAGGTCAGATGATGACCAGTCTTTGTCTTAATGCCATGAACACCTCCGTACTGATCAAGAGGAATCGCATTCGACCATCTCTTATTCACGAATGGTGCTGTCAGATAGCCCATTGCGTATGGCCTGTCGATATTACCATGCTCATAGCCCACCATAACCTCGTCGCCAATACTAGGCGTAAAGTTCACTGCACCTCCAGCTGTGGCCAAAGGCAGGGTTACGCGAATCCACGGAGAAGCATCACCAGTTTCATCTTGCCAAGGATAGCGTACACGGATACGACCCAAGTTTTGGGGATCCAAGTTTTCGGCAACGAAAGCTACTTGAGGTCTAGCATCGCGAATGATGGCGTCGGACAATAGTGGGGGGAATGGAAGGATATTTGTCCACACATCACAACCAGCGGGAGTAGATTCTTGTGACGCATTTGTTTCATCCAACGTCATTACAGGAACGGCCGATACTAGCAGATGCTCTTTGATTGTCTTGTTTCCTCCATCTTCTTCTATCCCATAAGATCCTTCTATGGAAATTGCTACATAGTCCTTACCCGATACATACAACCTATCACCTAAATTGATAGACTTATAATTATTTCCGAAATCCAAGAAAACCTTCTTCTCATCTATTTCCCTTTCTTTATTCCGGATAAGCGGATAGAAATATGAGGTATAATTCATGATGGCAGAAGTACTATCTAAAGATTTTAGATTATTTTTTAGATGTGTACTGCCGGCATATGTAGCAAACTCTGTAAAATGATCATCAGACTTCTGATCATCGTTTTTAACCGAATTATAGTTAGAATCATCCAGAACATTATTATAATCAGCAACGGAATTCCAGACTTCATATATTTTACCTGACAATTCCTTCAACAAGACTACCAATGCTTCACCCAGCGTTGTCATTTCAAGTGCCTTAAAAATGAATTCCGGGATATAAGCCTTCATCTCCTCGCCCAAAATCTCTTTAAACTCAAGATATTCATTTTTCTTGAGGCTCATGTTAGTCCATTCATCGGTAGAAACTGGATCAAAATTATAACGGCTATCTGTTGAATCGGCAAATGCCGTATCACTATTTGGTGTATGACTAGTGAAGTCATAGGCGCGTTCATTAACAGTAATCCCTCCTGTTATTTCGCTGTCGAAATAAAGACTTTGAACGGCATCAGGCTCAGTAGCCCAATTGATGACAACATCTTTATTATCAGAATCTTTTTTATAATAATTCTGTTCCGACGGCTGCATACCCAGATTCAGCTTGCCATCCTCAAAATAAAGGAACTCACCAAAACGATTAGCTGTGCGTGCCATAAAATGATAGAAGCTCTCATTATACTGAACGACATAAGGGATACGCAGTTCATCACGGGCTGTCATTTCTGCAGAATCCTTATACTTCATCAACTGCATGTGGTTTGCCACCTCTACATCTTTGAATTGTTGAGATTCCTCATTTAGTAGTATATCTGTATAAAGACTCCTGGCAGTATAGGCACGACTATACTTATCTAAATCCATCAACTTATCTGCACTGAAGATATTAAGTTCCAAGAAAATAGTGGTTTGACTACTCACTGTCTTATAAAGTGAACGCAACTTAAAGACCATATAGTTATCAGCAACAGTATGGTCGTCTATTTTCAAGGCCACTTTAGCACCTTTGAAGAACTCTACAATGTCAGCTAATGACTTATCAATGGATTTTGAAGAAGTTTCCTCCTGTTCTAGCTTTGTGCCGTCAGATTTGCCGTCCTGATCAGTCTGTGTTATCTTGGTTTCAATTATCTCTTTCTTAGTAATTGTCATCCCCATTTGAAGTTCGGCATAGATTTCACATGGGCTATAGACTTTTTTATTATAATTCAACTTTGTCAGTGTAAGAGGTATACTGTAAGAGACAATGTTCGTCTTTTCCGTGTGGATTGTTCCACTACTAGAATCTGATTCCGTTTTGTCAGAAATTAGGGTCTTTATCTCATAAGTATATGTACCGATACCATTGAAAAGAATACCCTCACCTTTTTTGGAGGAATCATTATATATATATAGTCTTACTTCTGCCATAGTCGACTCTTAATTTTAGTTATGGGTAATTTCCAACAATTTGCTACTGCTATCCTCTTTGCCGATATAACTAATAGAACTTAGCAGTAGGATCACATGGATCATAATCTGCTGCACGGTGCCGTTTTCTGTGATCGTTGCATCGTAATCCTCTTTCACATCCACCACATAGCCCCTTACAATCATCGCATCGTCATAGGTCTTCAATCGGTCGGTCTGATCAAAGGAAGCATTGAAGATAAAGGTATGGTCGAAAAGTTCATTCCGCTGCATCTGCTGATAGAACACCTTACCATCATCGGGCGCCCCCAATCTGATGGTAAACTGCAGTTCTGTCGGTGTTGTCTCACCATAAGGGAAACCTGCATCATTGCGACTCCGCTGACACTTATACGAGAAATGCTGAATAGTCTGACATAAGCGTTTTTCCACGTTGTTTCCTACTTCCTGAAGATTCTCCGGATAGAGGACTGCCTTGAGATGATCTGAATACTTGAGCATAGTTCTGTTGGTACTTTATGGGTTTCACTTTTCGGATCTGGCATAAAGGTTGTTGAACGTTGTGTCATTAATGACAAGGTTCTCTGCTATCAGCGAAAGCTTTAGGCAGCGACGCTTCTGGGCATTGATATGGTACTCTTCCTCAATAGAATAGCAATAGGCGTCTTCAAACATGATGACCTTTTCGGCTGCATTGTCTGTCAGTGACTGGAGATCGAATACAATCCTGCCACTCATCGTATCGTTGTTGATATACCAATCATAGAGGGTGAGATCCTCCTTACCTGGGGCAACCACGACCAGTTCCACCTTCTCACACCGAGCATCGGTGTCGGGTCGGAAGTGGTTGTGATGCCGTAAAAAATGCAAGTGGCAATCCATTACAAGGAACTCTTTTGAATAAAGACCCACCGTATTGTCGCCGAATTGAATACGTGCCAATAATGCCATCGTTTATACCTTATTAATATATATATTATAAAAGAAACATTTGGCTCAGCCCACTCTGGGGCTGAGTCAAATGGATAAATATGGAATTACTTCCAAGGATTCTCAAAAGCGACGGGGCCGTTCTCGAGCTTCTGGCATACGATCTCGATGTCCTCGTAGTGCTCCTCACCGTCTGCCCAGTACTCCTTGTACTTCACGCAGTAGCAACCTGTGCCCTTCAGCTCCTTCATGTCCTTACCGTCGATGGTGTTCTGGAACTTCACTGAGAAGTCGCGGGGATCTGTGGGAGCCAGCATCCAGCCGAGCAGCTCAGCGTTGCCGTCGTTCATAGCCTTTACGCGAATGTTGACACGACCGCCACGGGGAATACCCGAAATCTGTCCTTCACGATCAGTTGCCTGATTGAACTTGTAGTCTACTAACAGTACCTCACGTGGTGCAAAATCCTTAACCTCGAGGGTTACCGGGGTTACATTCTCTGCCATATTATTTTCCTTTCTTTTCTTTAATTGTTAATACTATAAAGTCTCAAAATAGGGTTATGCCCACTCGTTCTCGAACTTGACAGAGCCAACCTCGATGTTCTTGCAGGTGATGGTGATCTCCTCGAAGTGACCAACCTTGTCTTCCCACTTCTCCTCGAAGTCTACGCAGTAGCCATTCTCAAACTTGATGGTCTTCATAGCCTTGCCTGTCTTTGTCTCGAGGAACTCGATGCTGCCGTTCTTCGGGAGATTGCGCTCCGTCATCCAAGCCAGCAGGTCAGGTGTACCATCGTTGAGAGCCTTCACGCGAACCTGGATCTTACCGCCACGGGGAATACCGCTCATCTGACCTTCAGCGTCGGTCTCCTGCTCGAAATCATAACTTACCATCATCACTTCGCGGTCTTTGTAACCGTCGATTTTCATTGTTACTGGTGTCTTTGCCATAACTTTTTGATTTTTAGATTGTTAATACTTTATTTATTAGTCTCAGGATATACTTATGCACTAGCCAAAGCAGCTTCCTTATCCTTCTTGTCTGCAGCGACCTTAATCACGAAGTTCTTAGCTGCATAGAACGGGGTCAGAGTGATATCACAAGTAATCTGCTTGGTGACAGGATCCTGACGCGGCTCGCCGATCTCATAGTTCTGGAACAGGTTGCCATAGCCCTTATACATATTGAGGAACTCCTGGATCTTGCTCTTCAGATTCTTTGGAGAGTTGTACGGATCCCAGTTCTCGAGAGCCACCTCATGCACGAAGTTCATCAGTACTTTCTTCACCCAGTCGAATACACGAACGATCGGATACTCCTTCATGGCATCAAGATCTCCGTTGTAAAGCGTAGTGTTGTTGAATGCCATCACACGCCCCTCACTGTAGACCATCGGAATCACCTGATTGTCCATCAAGGCAGCAATCTCAGACTTCAGCAGGTCGCTCTTCACACCCTTCACACCGTCAAGGGTACCATATTTCTTACCACCTGCACCCTGTGCCATGTTAGCTGTTTCATCGTAAAGCTTACCACAGAGAGCAGCAGCAGGAGCGATATAGAATGCCTTTGCATCCTCTTCGTCACTCGACATCTTTTCTGCCTCACGGCCAACAATCCAGTTGGCGGTCATGACAACATTCATAAGCGCCTGATCGCTGTCGCGATAACCCTCTGTATTGGCCTGTAGATCATCGAATGAGTATTCATCTGCATGGTCGGTAATCAGCATTACCTTATACTTAAAGGCCATCTTTGCCCACTGAAGTAGGTCTACCTTATCTGTGAATACAGCACCAGGTACGCAGACAAGGCTGTAAGCATCCTTCAGGCTCAGACGGTCGAAACCATTGCGGAGGATATTCTCTACCTCACCAGCGAAGCCAGAGTCAGCATCAGCGATATCTTCCTTCAGGACATTAATAATACGCAGGTTCTTAACCTTGTCGGTGCCACAAGTCTTGAAGAATGAGTCGAGCTGACGATAGCTGCGCTCAAGGTTCTGGGTAGCATAGAGGGCATCGGTGATACCCTGCTTCAGAACGCCTGTAAATTTCTCCTCATCCTTTTTGCAGGCATCTGCAAAACCTGTTGCGCTCTCAATGCTGCTGTCATCCAGCAACTCCAGCCAGCGCTTGATGTCCTTCTTCAGACCCTCACGCTTATCCTTGAAGCGCTTGTCTGTCAGGAACACCTGCTTAGCTGCCTTGCGGGCAGGATTCATATTATCAGCATCGGGCATAAAACCACGAATTGCATTAAATCCACCAAATGCCTTTAGCAACTGGGAGACATCCTGTTGTCCTTGTTTCTCTTGAAGCTCGGCACCAGCCTGTTCGGCGGCCTGAGCTTTCTGCATTTCTACATCTGCCATAATTGTATAATTCTTTTAATTCTTTTTACTTTATTGTCTTTCGTTCTCTGTCATGATACGGAACTCCACAGGCGTCATGCCGATAACCTCGCTCATTCTGCGCTGTAGTGTCCGCACCGAGTTGTAACCAGCTTCTGCGCTTATAGCAGCAATGCCATATTCAGGATGCTCCCGAAGTAACTGCATTGCACGCATCAGACGGATATTTTCAAGATACTCATCTGGTGACTTGAAGATCGTTGAATTACGAAAGAGACGAATCAGACGAGCCTGTGAAACCCCCATCAGTTCTGCCAGTTCTTTGGTTCCGAATTCTGCAGTCACCAATTTAGGTTCCTGTTCCAGACGGTTCTCCAGCATTGCCAACAGCTCTGCATCGTCAACCATGTCAGCCTGCATTGACAAGCGACGGCCACGTTGCATCTCTGCCTTCAGCCAGTTCACACGCTGTTTCAGTTCGTACCAGCAGTTCAATTGCTCGCTCATCAAGAGATTACGTCCCAACAAGCGCACATTCTCCATATCGAGACGCTCATTCTCCTGCTCCAAACGGGCTATCTTCTGTTCTAATTCTTCAATCTTCTTAGCCATAGCGTATTAGTCGCTTGATTAATCGGCGCCTTCCAATTCTGTGAGCATAGACTGAAGCATAGCCTTCAGTTCGTCACGGCTACCAGCCTCCTTCAGAATATCACGCAACTTGCGGTTCTGCTCGATACTCTTGCGAATCTTCTGGTTAGTGTCGATCTTCTCTTTCACGCCAGAAAGGAACGGGCTGTTCTGAACAAGCTTACCTTTTCCGCCCTGTGCTTCAAAGTCACGCAACTCACCGAAGTGAAGGGTCTCTGATACAGAGCCACCCTCTTCATCTGTAAATGCAACTTCTACTTTTGGCTTAAAGTGAGCAAATGCGTCATCAATGTTGTGGATATCCTCTACAAACTCAGGATTACCTGCTTCAACATCACTGGTGTACTGATCAATCATCAGTGTCTTGTTCTGATCGATCAAACTGACTTTCGCACTGGACTCCTCATCTGGAGCCATCGAAATGAAATTCTCTTTCATTGCCATAGTTGTAAATAATTTTTAAATGAATACTAATATTATTAAACTTTATTGATTCTCTTTCTTTATTTTTTCTCTTTCTTTATGGTCTTCTTTTCAACAGGCTCTGCAGGATCAGCAGATTTCTCAGCGACTTTCTCTTCACGCTTTCCGTTAATCACGAACACTGCCTGACCATCCTTGTCGACCTCTACCAGAATCTTGTCACCAGTTTTCACCTTACCGGCAATCATCATCTTTGATATCGGGTGGCGCAGTTCCTTACGGATAATACCAAGAACAGGACGTGCACCATACTGCTGGTTGTATCCACGCAGGGCAATAGCCTGACGTGCATCAGGTGTAAGCGTCAGCTCTATGTTCTGCTCCTCAAGCAGTTTCAACAATCCCTTCAAGTGAATGTCAAAGATCTTTGCAACAGTCTTATCGGTAATTGGCGAGAATGGTACGATTTCTGTCAGACGAGCCAGGAATTCAGGACGGAAGTAGCCCTGCATAATATCCATCAGTTCATTGTTCTCGGGAATGATACCACTATTGAACTTCTCCACGATGGTCTGTGCACCGATGTTCGAAGTGAAAAGAATCAGAGCGTTTGAGAAATCACCCACACGACCAAGACGATCGTGAAGCTTACCCTCGTCGAGGATCTGCAGGAACAGATCGAATACCGACTTGTGAGCCTTCTCAATCTCATCGAACAATACTACTGAATACGGGTTCTGACGGATCTTGTTAACCAACAGACCACCTTCTTCATAACCTACGTATCCCGGAGGTGCACCGTAGAGCAGTGCCACAGAATGTTCTTCCTTGAACTCCGACATATCGAAACGAATGAGTGCACTCTCATCGCCGAAGAGGAAGGTTGCAAGTGCCTTAGCCAACTCTGTCTTACCAGTACCTGTCGGACCAAGGAAGAAGAAAGAACCCATCGGCTGCCCCTTCTTGCTCAGACCAGAACGAGCCTCGTACACAGCATCAAGCACCTTCTTCACAGCATGATCCTGACCAACGACACGCTTCTTCAGCGTTTCCTCAGCACCCATCAGACGATCACGTTCCTTAGTCTGTACCTTACCCAAAGGTATACCTGTCTGCTTAGCTACAACAGCACTCAAATCATCACTCTTCAGGTCTGTACGCTGTTCTGCACTCAGCTCTGTCAACTTATCGAGGATTCCTGTAAGGAAATCAACACGTTCCCGAATGGTAGCAATCTTACTAAAGTCTGTATCAGAATCGACACCTGCCAAAAGGATGCAGCTTACCTTGTTAAACAACTCGTAGTTCAGCCAATCAAGTTCCTTCATCAGTCCTTCGTCGGCCTTATCCTTACCCTCAGCAGAAACTTTGATAGCATCAAGTTTCTCGCGGAGTTCAGTAATGATACTGCCTGTCAGATCGTTCATCGTCTTCACCTGAGCCATCGTACGGTCTATAAGGTCAAAAGCTGAGTCTGGTAAAGATTTTTCCGTCAGATAGCGCTTTGCCAAACGAATGGCATCACTCAGCACTGTTTCGTCGACTGTAAGACCGTGATATTCCTCATAAGCAGGAATAGCGCCCTTTAGGATACGGAGCGAAAGATCAGCTGTCGGCTCTTCAACGGTAATCTTCTCCAACTTAGATGTCATCTCCTTATCGGTCTCGATATTCTTCGTGAAACCATCGATACTTGAGGTTGCGAGCAACTGCAGACGCCCTTTACTCAGTTCGTTCTTCAGGATAGAAGATGCACCGAACAGGGAGCCCTGCTTGTCGAACAACTTATCAATCGACTCAATGATCAGCACGGCATTCGGCAGAGCCTCCACCTCATTGATTACATTCTTGAAACGATCCTCTACCTCACCCTTATACTGGGCATCGCCACCGAGGGCGGCTGTATCCAGTTCATAAGCAACGGCACCACTGAGGAAACCAGGCACACGGTCGGCGGCAAGTTCACGAACAAAACCATTCACAAGCGACGTTTTACCAACGCCTGCCTCACCCGTAATCAGGAGATTAGCCTTTGTCTTACGACCCAGAATTTCATAAATAACTGATATCTCTTTCTCAAAACCGATGACATTGTCGAGGTTGCCGGCACGTGCCACAGCAGTCTTGTCAACACAGTATTTAGAAAGGCTCCCCTTGCCACCACCAGCGGCAGGCGTGTGCTTTGTTAGCTCGGCTCCCTCCATATAGGGCGCCTCAACATTTGCGCCACCACCCATCTTGGCACTGATGTCCGATGGAGTAAGTGGCAGCGTCTTCAACTGATCGAACGAGAAGCCTACACCCGGAGTCACCAAAGAGGCCAGAACACAGACATCGGTGCACTCTTCGAGATTGAACTTCACCTGGTAGTTCTCTGCCTCGTCAATGACAGCCTGGGCCTCGTCACTATACTCTAGATCACGCATAGGGCGAACGGCGCGCGGAGCAAGCTGCATCTGTACGTCTGCCCAGTCCTGAAGATAAAAATAATCCTTATCCAATTCACTCTCGATGAAATGGACAAGTCCAATCTCCTTGTGCAGGATAGCTTTAAACAAATGTGCCGGATAAATGGCATCACTGCAATACTCCTCAGCAAAAGAATTGGCAATCGATTTTAGTTTAGCGTTCATAAACAATATATTTTATAGTCATATTAGGTGCAAATTTACGAAAAATAATAAAAAATACCACCATATTAAATGGTGGCATTGTGATAATTTTGCATTCTTTAACTTAAAACGGATCCTATCTCCACATTTTATACCATAAGAGTGCGTATAATGATGCCAGAAGAGGTATTAGTAACCAACAAATTTTTTCATATTCTACTTCAACAACTCTGTAACTTTTAGTACAATTTGCTTACGCGACAGACTATCTTTGGTATAAGTCACTCCTTCGCGAAGAGAAGTGCCGAAGACACTTGGCAAATAGGCAGTCGGCCTTGACAGCAGCCTTTTGGGTTGCATCGTCAATAAATACCAAGGAACCACCAAGAAGCAAGCTCAGAGAAAAAAGCCTGATACAATTCCTAAAACCGTCTTATATTTCCTTATCAACGAAGATTCCAGTTTCCTACTCCCAATAAGAGGCAATATCAGCAAGGCTGCTATCCAAAACGACACGGGCCTTCAGGAAACGCTGAGCTTCGGCAAAATGACTACTCTTGCGGATTTCGGCAGACTTTGCATCCGTCTTATTAGCGGGATCAGTCATCTGGAGTTGTAAGTACCATACATCCTGAATAAATTCAGGAACATAAGTATAGTCTTTATAGTCAAACTTGAAATTCTCCTTGTTCGCTTTGTCGATAGCCGTCCAAATAGCAACCACATCGTCTTTCGTGGGATTCGTCTTAGCCTTGATTTCATCGGCAAAGCGAGGCCAGAAAATAGCAGTCCACGAGAGAGCCATATCAGCCTTTCCTACCTTGTCGAACTCACCAAGCACACCTTCCACGAAGTCTTTATAGGCAGCAGTTTGCAGACGGTCAGTCAGCGAAGTCAGGTAGTAGTCTGTCACCTTATATTGCTCTAACAATTTGAAGTAGCGCAGGGCAAAACCACCGTTGAAGCCGCTCTCCATATTATAGATACTATTGTAAGTGTCGAGTTCCTTTAACGCATCAATATGATCTTTGTATGCCTTGTCCAGTTCCTCACCAACGCGGAACTGATATTTGGCAGCAAAGCGGAGACCTCTCAGGATAGCACGAGCGTCCAGGGCAATTTTCACATCGGCAGTAACCACGGTATTCATAATGCCATCCCGCAGGTCATGCAGACCGCCGTGATAATCAATAATGTCACCTGTCCCGTAGTCGTAATAAAGTGCGTTAATGGTGAAATCTCGGCTATAGGTGTCTTCCAACAAATCATCGCAATAGGGGGAGTCAGGATACTTAGTGAGAGGTACATTACCCTTTCCACCGTACTCTTCGAAAATAGAGAAAATAGGAGCGATGTCGGTCTCGATGTCACCATCATGATAGGCCTTGACTACCCAGATATTCTTAAAGGCATTGAAACTCTTGGCATTAGGCACCGTCGCCACAATCTGATCGATGCTGGCATTGGTGGAGAAATCGATATCGTGGCTCGGCGTACCCATCACCCCGTCGAACACGGCACCACCGTTGACGAATGCCGTATGGCCTGCCTTGATCACATAGTCCATTGCCTCCATGTCGGCTGCGGGTATCTTGATCATGCCTTTCGGATAGAGCGAAGCGGGGATTACAAGCTCGGCATAGCCGTTGGCCTTCACTTTCTCATAGTTCTCGTCAATCATCTTATTGACGGTCTCATTGTAAAACTCAGTAATAACTTCTTCCTGAGGTCCAACAGGGTCAACAGCATTGTCTTCTGTAGTACAAGCAGTAACCAGGCTCATGCTCACCAAGAGCAGCCAGACATTGAAGAACTTAGAATACTATTTCATAATTAAATTGTTATATTAGTTAATAAATATGTTTGCTGTCACAAGGCATTTTCAAATGGGTGGACTCACTCCCACTCGATAGTTGCAGGCGGTTTCGACGAGATGTCGTAACAGACGCGATTCACACCACGCACCTTATTTATAATCTCATTGGATATCTTCGCCATGAAGTCATAGGGCAAATGCGCCCAGTCAGCCGTCATCGCATCGGTAGAGGTCACGGCGCGCAGAGCCACAGGATGCTCATAGGTACGCTCATCACCCATCACCCCGACACTTCTTACCGTACTCAACAATACGACACCTGCCTGCCACACCTGATCGTAAAGGCCCCACTCACGCAGACCGCGGATATAGATGTCATCGGCATCCTGAAGGATACGCACCTTTTCGGGCGTGATGTCACCGAGGATACGCACAGCCAAGCCCGGCCCCGGGAACGGATGACGGGTGATCAGATGCTCGGGCATACCCAACTGACGGCCTACGCGGCGAACTTCGTCCTTGAAAAGCCACTTCAGCGGTTCACAGAGCTGCAGGTTCATCTCCTTCGGCAGTCCACCTACATTATGATGACTCTTGATCACCTTACCCGTAATATTCAGACTCTCTATGCGGTCTGGGTAGATGGTACCCTGAGCTAGCCACTTCGCGTCGGTAATCTTCTTCGCCTCAGCATTGAACACCTCCACGAAATCACGACCGATAATCTTGCGCTTCTGTTCCGGATCGGAGACACCTGCCAGATCGCCGAAGAACTTTTCTGATGCATCGACACCGATCACGTTCAGGCCGAGCACCTTGTAATCCTCCATCACCTGCCGGAACTCGTTCTTACGCAGCATACCGTGATCCACGAAGATACAAGTCAGGTTCTTACCAATGGCACGGTTCAGCAACACGGCTGCCACCGAAGAATCCACACCGCCGGAAAGTCCCAGTATTACCCGATCCTGTCCGAGTTGTGCCTTCAGCTCAGCTACTGTGGAATCCACGAAGGAAGCAGCACTCCACGACTGTCGACTGCCACAGATATCAACCACAAAATTCTTCAGCAATTGCTTTCCCTGCAAGGTATGGAACACCTCCGGGTGGAACTGCACAGCCCATACAGGCTGGGTGGTAGAGGCAAAAGCCGCATTCACTACATCGGCAGTCGAGCCGATTACCTTGAAATCATCGGGGATGGCCGTGATGGTGTCACCGTGGCTCATCCACACCTGCGACTGCTGCTCAAAATGCGTGAAGAGCAGGTTCGAGGTATCCACCGTCTGGCGGTTTGCCCGACCGTATTCCCGACTATCGGCCTTCTCTACCTTACCACCGAGGGTATGTGAGATGAACTGTGCACCATAGCAGATACCCAGCACGGGTACTTTGCCGATAAACTGGTTCAAGTCCACCTTGAAGGCTTCAGGGTCGTGTACGGAATAGGGCGAGCCGCTCAAGATCACACCAATCACCGTCGGGTCGTCCTTGGGGAACTTGTTGTATGGCAGTATTTCGCAGAAGGTATCCAACTCACGAACGCGACGGCCAATCAGCTGTGTCGTCTGTGAGCCGAAATCCAAGATGATAATCTTCTGTGTCATGTTGTCTATAATTGTTTGAGAAATAATTCTGCTTGTTCAAGGGTGTCCTGTTTGCCAACATCGAGCAGTCTGAGATCGTTGGGCTGGTATCCACGAATGACCTGCTTCTCGCAGACCTTCAGGTAAAAGTCCATGATCGGGAAACATTGTGGCCAATCCTCCAGCATGGAAAACATCGACGGTCCCAGCACATGGATACCCGAAAATGCGAGCGAGCGTCCCTCACGGCCCTTCACCTCGCCCGTCTCGATGTTCTTCCAACCCACGAGTCGCATCGCATGGTCAAACTGCAGATAGCGCTTCGTCTTCCGCTCACTCACCACTAGCAGCGATTCGTCTTCGGGCAGTACCGTCAGATCCAGATTGCTCAGGATATCCACGTTATGGATCAAGATGAGCGACGACTGATCAAACAGCGGCAATGCCTTCCGAATACCCCCACCCGTTTCCAGCAGTCCGCCCGTCTCGTCCGATATACGGATGTCAAGGCCAAAGTTGCCATTGGCAGCGAAGTAGTCCACGATCTGCTGGGCGAAATGATGCACGTTAACCACGATGCGTTCGTAGCCCGCCGCTTTCAGTTTCATGATCACGTGCCATATCAAAGGCATTCCCCCGACTGTCACCAGGGCCTTGGGCATGGTATCAGTCAGGGGTTTCAGACGGGTACCTAGTCCCGCCGCAAAGATCATTGCCTGTCTCATTTGCGCGCCCGAAACACCTGTTCTGGCTGCAAAATTACAAATAAATCAGAAAACGGCCAATTTTTTCTTCAAAAAAATTAACGAATAGCCACTTTCTTAGCCTTTGCAGCCTGTTTTGCAGTTTCCTTGGCACGCTTGGCAGCAGCCTTCTGGTAGGCCTTGATTTCCACGATGGTTGCCAAACCAGCCTTCACACGGTACTCCTCACGGGCTCTGCGCATCTGCTCCAGGAAACGCTCGCTGGTGTGAAGACGGGCATAGGCAGCGCTGGCAGCCAGACGGGCTGCATTCACGTCGCTCTGCCAGTGGGCACCGACAATCATACGGCTGTCGCCATACATATAGCCACGTGCCAGCAGGGTATCAGCACGGTCGGGATTGATCTCCGACAACAGCAGAGCCGAACTCCAGCCGAGCAGCGTGTGACCTGAGGGATATGAGCCGTTCTTGCTCAGTGAAGGCTCATCCGCCGGTGTCAGCGTCTGCTCATGGAAACGCATGAAGGGGCGCTTACGCATATAATACTTCTTTGGATAGGTGCAGATACTGTCGCAGGTGGCAGTTCCCTCACGGAGCACCTTGTAGATCTCTGGTGTCTCTTCCTTCGAGATCTGCATACCGAAAGGCTCACTGAACTCACGGATGATACAGTCCAGACCATACACGGCATCACGGATAGCGATGTCGGCACGCTCCTTGCAGTTACGCATCTGCTTACCCCACATATACTGCATAATGTCGAATGCGAATGCAGGTCCAACGGTATCAGGAGGCGCCGGACACCACTTCAACATGTCGGGCATTTCTTTAGTAGTAAAGTACGCATCAACGGGAGTCGGATCCGACTGTGCCTTCACACTCACTGCTGCCATCACGAGGGCAGCCATCATCAATAGCTTTTTCATTGTCGATAAATTATTAAATTAGGAAATTAGAATTTCACTTGCAATCGGGTCTCGAGCGCATATAGCTCATTGTTTTCGAATCCAGCACGGTTTGTCACTCTTGTATATGATGCGCGCACGCGCCAGATCATGTACTTATTTATATAATAGTCGTAACCCAGTGTCCAGTCGTTCAGATAACCGCCGTAGATACCTGCCCGGTAGTCGGAAAGCGAGGTATAGTTATACTGCAGCACGAGTTCCATGAAGCCAGGATCAGGCGTATCGATACCACCATCGTTCATGGTGTATACATAACCGTTACCCTTGAGCAATCCGCGCAGCGTAACGTATGCACCGCTACCGTTAAACGCACTCAGGTTGTTACGGCGCGTCACCTTATTCAGGAAATACTGTCCTACAGCAGCAAAGCGTCCTTTCGAGAAGAGCACCTCGGGCGAGAACATATACATCGTCTTGGCCTTGTCGACCACAGCCTGTTGGGCCTTGATCTTAGCCACGCGAGTAGGCCAGTTAGCAGCCAGCGTGAACTGCTTGTGCTTCAGTTCCTCATTGCTGTTGTAACGGGCACCCTCGATGCCGCCACTGATACCTACGTGGAAGATATTGCCGCGCTCGGTATGCGGATGCCACAAGAGTCGCGTCAGGGCACCGAGGCCCTCACTGCCAGTCACGTCGGTTGTCTGCTTCATGGCGTCAGTCTCCACCACGGCACTCACCGTAGCCAAGAAGTCCTTCGTCTTATGCTCATACATCAGACCAAGCATACGGTCGTTGTTGAAAGCTGCGTTACTCTGAGGCTCCTCCATCGTCTCCTTGAACGAAGAGCTGGTGCAGCTCTGGTAACCATACTGGTGGATGAAGTAACCGCCACGAAGGAAATTCTTCTGGTCGAAGGTGTACTGCAACCACACATCCTTCATACCCACTTTACCATAGGCATAGCCCATATCAATCTTTGCCTTCCATTTCCCGTATGTGAATCCCACGCCAACACGTACGTCGGGAATACCTACGCCGCTCTTCAGCTCATCTTTCTGATTCTGCGAACTAAGATAGGCTGCATCGAATAAGATGCGTCCCGAAGGTTTAACTTCCAGTTTTGGAGCGTCCTGAGCTTGTATGGCTGAAGCCGTTATCAGCCCCCAAAACATTATTGCCAAAAGTTTCTTCATAACAATATAGTTTAATTGGTAACACAAAGTTAGTTAAATTTTTCTTAATTTAAAAACTTTCCGGCAAAACATTAACATTAATTTAGTGTTTAGTCGTCGCAAGAAAAATCATCTTTTTCTTGTATATTTCCTAAAAAAGGTGTAATTTTGCCCAAAATTCCAAAGAATATGAACCGTCTATCCATTAAGAAACTCATCAAAAAGTCAAGAACCGGCATCATCGTCATTGTGATTGCCGCCGTATTAGCTCAGGTCTTAAACATCGTGCAGTACATCTACACCCGCTATGCCGTCAAGGAGCAGGCGATGGAGAAAGCCTACGATGACATGCAGGAGCTGCAGCGTGTCATGAACATCAAGACGAGGGTTGAAACAGTTGTCGAGAATGCAATGGGCGATGTGCTCATCAGCCTTCAGGAACCCGAGAAATTCTATGGCATTGTCTCACGTATGGTATCCCGCAATCCCGACATCGTGGCCAGCACCATCGCCATGCGTCCAGGCTACTACCCGCAGAAAGACAGCCTCTATGCCCCATTTGCTTTCAATCGTTCAAAGAAGTCTGACAGACAGCCTACTACCAAATTGCTTGCCTACGACTACACTCAGCAGGATTGGTTCAAAGAGTCGTTCAACAACGACACAGCCCGCTGGAGTGAAGTATATACAGACACTGGTGGCTCAGGTATGAGCGTATTCACCTACAGCAAGCCTATCCACAATAGTCAGGGAAAAGTGATTGGCGTACTGACTGGCGACGTGTTTTTCAGAGACCTGTCGCCCGAGAAAGAAGTCTCCTACAGCGCCATTGATACTGTCAACGTCATTGGCTTCCTCATCCAGTTAATCGGCCTGTTGCTCATCGTCTGGATAGTATGGCGCTATGCGAAGAAGTTCCGCGAGGTGAACCGTCTGGTCATGGAACAGGAACTGATGAGCAAGGAACTGCAGATTGCCAGCGACATCCAGACTGCCATGTTGCCCACCAACTCCGACAAAGAGAACACCGAGCACCATGTTCAGATCGAGAAGCTTTTGCTCTCAGCACCCGATGTAGGTGCCGACTTCTACGACTATTTCTATTCAGGTCATAACATTATCCTGTGTGTCGGCGACGTGCCAGGCAGCAATGTCATGGCCTCTCTGATGATGTCCATCACCCGCAGCGTTTTCCGCACAGCTGCAACCATACTTTGCGAAAAGACAGAAAAGCCCTCGCCGGCAGAAATTGTCTCAGAGATGAACCACTCCATGTGCGCCATCAACCACAATCAGATGTTCTCTACCCTCTTCGTAGGTGTGTTGAACCTCGACAATGCCTGCTTCACCTACTGTAATGCCGGTAACCCATCCCCCGTCGTTCTCGATGCCTCTAACGGTGCCAAGCTCCTTGACACGATACCGAACATCCCCATCGGCGTGATGGATGATTACGAATACGAAGAGCAGCAGATAACCCTCACCGATAAGTTCACCCTCTTCCTATATAACGACGGTGTCTACGAGACAGAGAACATACATCATGAGGCATTCGGCCAGAAGCGCATGTTGACACGTCTCAACAGTTCAGCCCGCATGAGCGAAGAACCTAAAAAGGTACTTGCCAAGATGCAGGAAGTCTTGGAAAGCCACCGCGGCACAGCCCCACAGAGCGACGACGTCATGATGCTCGCCTTGCGAATCGTTTAAGCCCTCCTGATTTTCTATTCAGCACACCATCTACTCCCCGAGCCCAACACACTTCTATGTTGCTTTCCAAATAATTGGAAGTTTTTTATTTTTAATTAACTGTTATATATCAATCAGTTACACTATTTCACTATTAAATGATAACTTTTGAAGATGTCACAATTTTAAGCCCGACACATAATGCCAGGTTGAAAGGAACTACCGACAACAGACCTATCAGACAAACTTCTATTAGATGATATGGCTCTCAAAGTCCGCACATCATTATACTTCTTCAGCAGATTAGGTAAGAACGCAACAAACTCGGGGAAGATAAAGCCTTCTAGCTTATCAGTGTTTTTTAGGAGTCGTTCTATGAAGTTGTCTAATTATCTGTATATCAATTACCCATATGGTATGGTACATATTCTTTTTCACTCTTCAGAACAGCTAAAATAATATTGGACAGTTTCCTTGCTATCCTAATTATTGCCTCCTGTGGTTTCATTCTTTCCCTATATCTAAGATAAAGAGAGCCAAGACCTGCATCTCTAGCAATAGAGGCCCATGCAGCTTCGATAATCATAGGGCCTAGTTGCTTATTGCCTCTAAATGTCTTTTCACCATGAATAATCTTTTCACCACTACTGTGACTGGTAGGAATCAGACCAAGATAGGCAGCAAATTCTCTTTCGTTATGAAAACGATTAACGTTATATATTTCAGTCAGTATACTCATTGCTACAATGACTCCGATGCCAGGTATTGTCATTAGCAATTCACATCTATGCCTATATCGCTCAGTACGGCTCAAACTACGTAACATGCGTGTAGCATTAAGCATATTGACACGTATTGTTTCAACCTGTATGATGAGAAGATCAAGTGAATTTCTTGTTGAGGAAAGAAGAGTTACATCTTTTTTTAACCACGTCATAAAGGCACCAGACCAATGAGTGGTAGGTTTTTCAAAGCAGTCTGGTAATGTCACCCCATTGTTATGAAGTATATGTTTTACCATGACCTTATACCTGCTCAATTCTTTTTGAATGGTTTTGCGGATACGAATAACAGAGCGGTCATCGAGATTCTCCTTTTCTCTGATATAGATTCCTTTGAGCAACCCTGCTTTCAGGGACTTTACAAGTTTTATGGAATCCAACCTGTCGGTTTTCATCACTTCTTCATATTGTGTAGTTGGCACATCAGCAGCATGTATTACAATACTATCGATTCCGACTTCTTTCAAGGCATAATAGGTTGAGAACCCGCTAAATCCGGACTCATAGACAGCCAGATAATCACCATCTGGGTAATGTTTCTTCAAAAAGTCAAAGAGCACTTTGGCGGAAGGCTTCTGGGAGTGCCTTTTTACGATGCCTACTTCTGGAGCTATTGCCACATCCCAATTTTTCTTGTGGACGTCGATTCCTATGAAAATCTTTTGTCCTTTGAAGGAAATGTTGTACTTTTGCATACGGTACGAATTTTAGTTGTTTATGTAATTTGTTTGTTAGCACTTGCAAATATACAATCCAATTATTATCGTACCAACTTTTTCTTCAAAAAAACTATGAAAAACACCGAGGGGGTGCCTCACGGCAGGGGGCTCGCAGCCCCCGAGAGGGTGTCTCTATAGTCGGACGTGACCGTTAGCGTATGCAAACATAGTAACTCGGGGAGTTTTGATATTGTTGAATTTTGGGTTTGAAGGCACTTTTCTCATAGTTCGTCGGTAGGTGAAGGGTAGTATCAGACATCATTAAAATGCCCCTGAAACAGAACATTTCAGGGGCATTGGTTAGTTTACGAATTTGTCTACTTCTTCCTAAAGCAACGAAAGACTACTTCACGACGTCATCCCACCACTTGCGATAGGTTTCAGGATCCTTCACATAATTCAGGAAATCAGGATATTTAGCCTTAAGGCTCTGACGCTCGTCTGGCCACACGAAAGTGATGGGAACCACAATCTTGCTGGCTGCATCACCCTTCGGGGCTTTCAACGTCATCCACTTATTCTGGCGGTAAACCTGAATCAGAATATCGTCTGCAGATTTGAAATTGCCTGTCAGCGAGAACTCCACAGGATCTTTCTTCGCATTTGCCAGACCAGCCTTATCGGCATTGGTATTGACCATGACCTTCTGATCGACTCCAAACATCTTATGCACCTCGAGGTTATCATCGCCATTGATGCGGATCTTCAGTGTGGCACCGGCTGCCTGCAGCTTGCAGTTTGCACCAGTCTCAGTGAGTGATACATCGAGTACGACATCATTGAAGTCGAAGTCGGTATCATCTACATCTCCATCCTTATCCAGATCGTGAGCATTCAGGTCCTCGGCAATGATGCGGTACCATACTGGCTCCGGTGTGGGTGTGGGAGGCTCCGGTGTGGGAGGCTCCGGTGTAGGCTCTGGATCTTTCTTCTTTGGCTTTACAAGTTCGGGATAGAGGCCATCCTCACCAGCCTGAATGATAGCAAACAACAGGTTACAGTTCGGTTGGTTATCATCGCTCACACCAAACACATAGCACTTTTCCACATCACCCTTGGATACGTCACCGATAGCAGCACCGCTATAGGCGTTCTCATCGGCATTCTTGAACTGGTTGGTGTAATAAGTATGAGTTTTGCCTTCTGCATCCTTGTTCCTGACATAGATACCGAAATAATAGTCGCCATTCATGTAGACTGTCCAGGTTCTCGACTGTAGGCGGACAACAGGATTGGGGTCTCTGTGCCATTTTGAATAAGCATCAGTTTTTTCCGGATCCTCCCAATATTCGTCGAGATCCTTATAACGGTTGTACTGGAAATAATTGCCGAGATCTGCTTCCTGAAGGTCCTCTATCAGTTTTATCTCCTTGGCATTTTCATACGTTTCCTTCGTAGGATCATAATAGTACAGACCGATTTCATCTTTCAAACTTGTGTTCGTATAGATCAGACGGATATTACAGAATTTCCCTCTCTCATGGAATTCGTAGTTATACCATGTTTTGTCAGTACAAACTGCATTCTGTGGGAATGTAGACTCGACAGTAGCGAAAAAATCATTGTAAAACATCGACGAATAGCCTTTCGAGTCAAGTACAACCTTCGTTGTGTCTGGACCGTCGGCACGGGTACCAGACTTGACGGTAGCTGAGCCGAAGCCCCAATCAACCGCACCGTTGATAGGCCCTTCTACATAAGCCAGGAAATTCTTTTTATAGAGATCCTGCGCATCTTGTTCGGGACGTCCGGGGTCATAGACATCCGACGACTTCGAACAATTGGTGAATGCCGTTATGGTTGCGGCAAACACCAGACTGAAAAATAGATATTTCTTCATTGTTGTAAGTATTAACTGACATTATTCTTTATTATCAGCTTAATTTGCCAACTCATCCAGCTTCATTGAATGAGCAGCGGTATCGCCGTGGGATGCCTCGTCCTCCTGGCGCTTCTGCTCCTTCTCTTCGCGCTCAGCCAGCCACTTGTTATGAGCATCCTCGATCTCCTGAAGCTTCTCATTGTAGATTTTTTCGCGCTGACCATTCCACTGCTCATTGAGCTTATCGCGGCCAGTCTTCAACTTCTCAAGATCCTCGTCAGTCTCACCGAACGCCAGCTCGGCAAACCTCACATCGGCACTCGTGTTGGCAGCCTCCATCTGAGCCTTACACTCCTCATTAGCCACTTTCACACCGTCCTTGAGCACATCATAGCGGTCGTTGTCTACCTCAGGCATCGTCACCAAGATGTATCTCACATCTACATCCTTCGAATTGCCAGCCTGATCGACAGCATCCACTTTCATGGACTTGATTTCCTGCTTGAACTCAGGATGAGCGATGGTGATCGCATGTCCTAATGCTTCCATGTCTTCATCGTATTTGGGGATTATCATGAAGCTGTAATCATCCTCCTTTCCGATGGTGGTACACTGTTCCAGTTTCTGGGGCTCACCCTCAATCAGCACCTCAATAGGCAGCAAGGACATTTCTTCAGCCTTCACGCAGAGGTTTCTCAGGCGATAGGCAAAAATGCCATTCAGACTAGACAATTTCTCACCCAGATCATCGAACTCTCTCAATATTGCTCTTTTCATAATCTTATCTTATAATTTACCTTTATATTTTTTTACTTTTTTACCTTTATACTATTCCTTCGGTGCGTCCTCAGTCTTGAGCTTTGCACTCAGACTGCCACCGCCACCGCCGGCACCGGCAGCCATACCATCGCTGATATTCGGTGACTTAAAGGCACTCTTGGCCTCGATGCTGTCGCCGGAGATCTTCGGAGCCTTGAGCTCGCCCTTGACCTCAGCCTTGGCATTGATGGTGGTTTCGCCAAAGACGGCTGTCTTGCTGCCGCCCACGTTGGTATTGCCGCCGTCGAGCTGTACCACAGCCTTGCCATCGCCCTGCTGGGCCTCGAAGGTCTTGTCGGCAAACAGTCCCATCTCTTCTGAAACGGCCTGGAGCTTCTTGCTCTTGACATCCTTCGACTTCGCACCCACGTACATCTTCTCTGATACGAGGGTCATCGTGCTGCCCTCTGCGAGCTTATCGTCGGTGAACTTCTCCTTGTCGACATCCATCGACTTAACGGCAACAGCCTTCGCATTCAGGTTGATAGAACCTGTAGACTTGCCTTCGGCATCGGCAGCGAGTACGCTAGTCTTCTCTGCGCGGATAGACACCGAACCGTCCTTCGTCAGGGCTTTGGTCTCCAACTTACCGTCCTTTACTTCGTAGTCAAGGCTCTCCACGGTAAAGTTCTTCGACCGGAAGATGACATCACCCTCGGCAGTGTATTCGCCCTTAGTGAGCTTGCCTTCCTTATCACGCTCCAGATCCTTCGGACTGATGGTGGCCACCTCGATGGTCTTGGCGGTCATTGTGATCTTACTGTCTTTCGTCAACTCCTTCTCTGCCAGAACATGACCCTCGCCAACCTTATAGTCAACAGCCACCATATGAATATTCTTTGCCTGGATATTAACATCGCCGCCTACGGCTATTTCCTTACCATCGTCGGAGATATCCGCAGTAACTAATGAGATGTTCTGAGCCGATACGGCAAAACCGCCGTCTTTCACGAGTTTGCCTTTATCGTCAGTCATACTGATACCCATTCTCGGGGTGCTGACAGAAATACCGGCCTCGGGGTTGGTGTGCTTGTTGCCGTCGCCGTCGGTTGTAGCCACGTCGATATGCTCGGCCTGAATCGAGAGCGATGCACCAGTGGTCTTCTTCTTGAAGTCGTCGCCCGTCTTGATGCCTTTCTTCTCAGCCTCAAGTGCCTTCTTTTGACGGTTCACCTCTGCCAGCTGTGCCACCAGATGGATGAAGTTCTGAGTAGCCTGATATAATGCGGGCATCAGACCATCCATCTCCTCATGGATCAAATCAATATCCTTGATATTCACACGGGATACAAAATTCTCTTCCTTGTTCAGATTCTCCTCCCGATCTAGCAAATCGGCCATCTTCTTAAAGCAGCTGTCGACGCTCTTGCGCTGGTCCTCCATCTGTTTCTTCAAATCCGTGCCCCTTTTCGTCAGGGAAGCAACCGAATCCTCAATCCTCTGTTTGCGTCCTTCTGAGGAAACGGCAGCCTCCAGACTCATCTGCTTGTCGGCATGGATACGGATACCACCGATACCTGTAGAGGCTGGAATCGTAGAGAAGGCGTCCTTGGCCTCACTACTATGCAGCACGATACCACAAGCCTGCGAGATGATTTCCGAAGTGCCTAACACCACATTCTCGATACCATCGACACCTGGATCAACGGCCAATTGGCGGATACTCGGAGCACGGCTGATGACACGTCCCGACTCTCCAACTCCATCAAGCGCCACGTCACCGCCCTTGATGACCACCTTGCCGGCACCATTCAGCAATGTGCCACTCTTGTCAACATTACCGATAATGACTTCTGGGGCCGAGATAACAATACGCTTACTGTCGCGATAATAGGCACCACTGTCTATCTTGTTGAATATTTCTGTTTTGATCTGCTGAACCTCAGACTTCTGTTGGTGGATCTCTTCCAGATCCTTCTCAACGCTCTGCTGGAAATTGTCCAGCAGTTTCTTCCAATCATCAAATAAATATGCCATAATTCTACAATTCTATTACAAAGACCTTAATCCTTCCTTTATTTTCTCAACGAATTCCACGATATTCCTGTGCTCGGGCGTATCATCACGGTAGTCGGATGCTTTCAGGTTCGTTATCTCAGTTTTGAGAACATCCTGTTTCTTGAAGATAACGTTCTCGTCACCTTTCTCGAAAGCATACGTACCTTTGTTTACGCCGAAGAGTATCCTACCATTCTTACCTTCGCTCCATGTTGAACGTTCTGTGATACTTTTCCAGAATGCAAGTTTGTCTATTGCATCAGCGGCAGCACCCTTGACAACAGCACCGATAGTCGTCTGATCCTTGCCAAGCGCCGGAACACCGTTCAGACTATCAACATAATCATACCACGTTTGGTTGTTACAAATGTAGCCTTCGTCTCCAGACACCGCATCTGTCTTTGGCTTCTTCGCATCTCTTGCAGGAACAGGGGGAACTGCCCCAGGATTGCCTCCTACCTTATCCTTACGGAAACTATCATCGAATCCAAGACCCTCCAGCAAATTCATGGCAACCACACGCCTGATATATTTCTTTTCATTATTTTCTATGTTGCCGGTAAAGGCGACGGATTCTACTTTAAACAATTTCACTTCCTCAGTTGGAACAGGATTGTAATACTGAGACAGTTTAAGATTCTTACGGCTGAATGCCTCCACCATTTTATCCTTAAACTTTTCAGGCACCGGAGTGAAGGTGAACAATGAGAGTTTCTTGCCAACCCTATATCTGTTCAGCTCGAAGTGATTGAGATACCAGACTTCCTTGGCCAAACGGTTATAGGCATCCAAAACATCCTTACGCAGTTCCTTACGTTTATCGATTATCGCCTGGTCGACTCTCTTGATACCGTCGCTGCGGAACTCTGTTAAACTTGCTAAGCTCATACTATAGAAATGATTATTATGACACTTGTCGCTAACGGCATTATCGAGATCCTTTTCATCTATTGAAATCTCGTCAGTGAATTGGAAAATCGAATCGTCTTTCTTGTCAGCGTAATCACCTTCAGACTTCCACAACTCTGGTGTCAAAACATCCTTATACAAATCATCGAACTTCTTAGAAGAGATGAGTTTTGTTGCCTCACCCACAGAATTCTTCCATTCATCGAGCTTGTTGAATTTCTTTTCTAGATCAGCTTTCAGTTCACGACATTTTAAATATGTCTTATTATAACCGTACTCTATTTCACCGACGATTCCATCAATGGACTTGAACAATTCCACCATGGCCGAATCGACACTAAGGAATCCCACACCACCAAGGATATCATTCTTGGCCTTCTTATCCAGTTTCTTCAGGCGCTCTTCGGGTGAAGAATACGCTTCTGTAGGATAATCACACTTGTCCTTGCCAGCCGACAACATCATATATCTATTGGACTTGATAGTCAGGTTACCCTCAACAGGGCGCACGATGATCTCTAGGAATGACCTGACAATAGACAAATCGACAACATTCACGACTTTCTCTGCCAACTTCTTGGCAACGGCAGCCTCCATATCCAGAAGGAACTGTGATGCAGACCCCTTCTTCGTGTCTTTTTCCTTCCAAAGCTTGTAATCGACATTCTTACCTGAAACAATATTCAGGTTATTACCGGCCTCGATGCTTATATTCTTACCTTTGATCGAGATGTCGCCATTAGGCGCTGAGATGCTGATGCCCGTAAAGGCACTAATACCCACATTACCCCAAGGAGATTGAATGTTAATCTCGCGACTGTCAGTAGAGCCGGAAATCTTGTAGATTCCAAAATTGTCAGACAACTCAAAGCCGCCAGCAAGAGCAAGATTGTTTTTAGTACCATCAAACGGATTCTTCCCGCCAAAATTTGGAATAAAGTCCCCCCACGTACCCCACATTGGCAAAAACATGCTTGTCAAGAAAGCTCTAACACCTTCATCGTCGTCTGAAATCTTTAACTGATGGCCTCCAGGCGTCGTGCAGTGGATATCAGCACCGGCACCTTTCGAGATAGCCCCTAAGACATAAGGACGCTCTACATTGCCATCTACGAAACCTACAAACACTCTGTCACCAGCATAGTGAGCACCCATAAGGCCTTTCTGACCACCGGCATTAGCAACAAACTGTATCCAGGGCGAAGAAGCTTTTACCATGTCATCAGTAATATTTCCTGAGACCTTATCCACATTCTGCCAGTCGAACATCACGCGCACACGACCATTGCCGTTAGGATCACCGGCATCGGTTACAGTAGCCATCTGAGGATCTGCCAACCTGACATGTCCTGAAGGAAGGACCGTTGGGAAGAACTGATTGCCATGCTTGGGAATAGCATAAACACGGAAATAGTAGGCCACTTTATCGGTGGTGATCACCCACAGGTCGTTCTTCAACTTCAGGGCACGATCAGACCTGCATTCTACTTGGGTGACGATATAATCCTGATCATACACTTTAATAACCTGACCCAGATTCAGACAGGGGTATTTTGTATCGAAATTAATGCAGATGGCATTTTTGCCGGATGCTATCTCGCGATTCAAGATACCGAAGTACTTCACTTTATCATAGACAGAATGAATCTCCGAGAACGGGTTATAGCTCATCGCCTTATCAGCGTCATCTTTTTTACCATAATTATGCTCGGCATATTGCTCTGGAGCTTTCTTCTGCATGGCTTCCTTGAAGAACTTGTCTTTACGTTTACTGTTCTTATTAGAAACTTTTATTTTCTGTTTGCCAAGATCATACAAATCGCTAAACAGTTCATTACCAAGGAATGTCGGAAGATTCTTATCGTTCTTGAAAAAGCTGGCAAACTTTTTCATAACCACCTTATCGAACTTTCCGCCCCATTCAAATAGGTTGCCCGAAACTTTCTCAGGATCAATACGGATAGGGTCATTCAACATATTGTCGTCATAGCTCGCAGCACAATCAAACTTCTCACTACCATTTTCCAACTCATCAACATTGTAGTAGGAAATAGTATCGAACAAAGGCACTTTGAGCGTATTAGCCTCAGCTTGGACTTCACCAAGAGTCATCGGTAGAGGATAGGGAGTAGAAGTAGAATTCGGGCAACCGACAATCAGCTTACCACCCTCATAATACATAAACTCACCCCAACGGTTCGTGGTGCGGGCCAGCATGTCGTAGAAGCTCTCGTTATACTGCACCAGGAAGGGAAAGATATGCTCCGTGGTCTTATCGCCCGACTTATAGCTCAGATTCTGCATGCTTTTGGCATCATACGACAGAACTTTTTTCTCATCGTATGGTGCTTTGATTTTAGAGATCTCTTCCTTCAGGATACCATCACCCAGTTTCTTTCCGACAAAGGTGCGGCAGTCATTGCCTTGTGTCAACAGCTTGTCAAGGCTGTAGATATGCAAGTAAATACGCATGTAGTTCACCTTGTATTTCACCTGAACAGAGTGTACATAGAAATCATCTCCTACTTTCTTGGAATCAGAGAGCTTCTGCGGGTCCTCGTCCTGCATATCACGGAGAGACACTTTCTTATACACGAACAATTCTTCAATCACAGAACCCATAACGGGTATCCACTCTAAATTAGGATCAGAAAAGGCCAAAGCTATCTCTGCGTGGATCTCTGTAGGCTGGTACATTTTCTTCGTGAACTCAAGATTCTGCAGTGTAAGGCTATAAATGCGCTTTTTATCATCTTCCGGTTTACTGGGTAATTCCACATCTTTTTTGACGAGGACAAGAGTGCCTCTACTATTAGCCTTCTGCTCTGTGGAAAGAACGAGATCATTCTCGACTTGCGAATTGACGTCTTTGGAAATCTTAACGTCGTGTATTGTAAGTTTTAATATTGCCATAATAATCTGAATTTATTGAATGAAAATAGTTTTGTAATTATTCTGCTCCTCGCGGCCCACGTAGGTGACAGAGCGCGTCAGGAGCGTTACGTCGAGCAGGATCTGCTCTTCCTCGCCTGTAATGCCACGGTTGGCACTGTAGTTCTCTTCGACACTCAGTACGTAACCGTTGACAACCATGCCGTCTTCATAGTTAGCCAGACGCTGATAGGAGTTGAAAGTGGCATTGAAGAGGAACGAATAGTTGCTATGTGCGTTGGAAAGCAAATTAGAATAGAACACGCGTGCGTGGCGCGGAGAATTCACACGGATGGTGAACTTCAGCATTACAGGCTCTGTAGGTCCATACACCTCGCCAGCCGAATTGCGCTTGTGCTCTGCCTGATAGTCGAAATGCTGAACGACAAGGCAGTTCTCCTTTAATACGTTCTTGGGATTCTCAAGGAAATCCTCAGGGACCACAATGGCCTTTAATTCATTTGAAAACAACTTTGCCATAAAGGTTATACACGATTAAGAGTTACACCATCGATTTCCATCTCCTCGGCACTGATAGCCAGTTTCAGCAACCTGCGACGAGAGACGTTGATATCATAATACTCAGAGAATGAGAAGCACTTGGCTTCTTCGAAATAAAGGATCTGCGTGTCAGTCTCGTCTTTCCTGAGATCATTGGTCAGGCTGATGACGATACGACCGTTCTGCACATCCTGCGAGGAGAACCACTCAATAAGACCGAGGTCTTCCTTTCCAGGAGCGACAACTGTCACCTCCACACGCTCGCAACGGGCAGCACCTTCGGGGCTGAAACCATTGTTGGGGCGCTGAAACAAAAATCGGCAATCAGACACCAGGTACTGCTTGGAGTAGCGCTTGATGCTGTTGTCACCGAATTCTAAAACTGCTGTTAATGCCATATTTTTTATTTTTTATTTTTGATTTCTGGTGCAAATGTACGACATTTCTTGGCTTGTCGCAAGCATTCTGCCGCATTTCGTCTAGAGTTATTGCGACAATCGAACTGTTTTGCGTCAAAACTGCCGCATGGATGTTAAATCTGTCGCGCCTCTAGTGTCTGGGTAATGTTTTGTTCACGATGACAGACACGCACCTCGATGCCGAATTTCTCGTGGATATGCTCTGCCAAATGCTGAGCGGAATAGACGCTGCGGTGCTGGCCTCCGGTGCAGCCGAAACAGAACATCAGAGAAGTGAAACCACGCTGAATGTATCGGCGAACATGGGCATCGGCTAGCTTATAGACGCTATCGAGAAAGGTGAGTATCTCACCGTCGTCCTCAAGGAAGCGGATGACGGGCTCGTCAAGCCCTGTCAGTTTCTTATATGGTTCGTAGCGCCCGGGGTTGTGGGTGCTGCGGCAGTCGAACACGTAGCCTCCGCCATTGCCACTCTCGTCCTCGGGAATCCCTTTGCCGAAGGAGAAACTGTAGACTCTGACTACCAGCGGGCCCTGGGCATCGTACTTGGAGAAAGTTGCCGGGCCGTCCTGCGGATGGGCTTTGTAGGGGTTCAGGTCTGTGGTCTTATAACCATCGGCACGCTTCGCCGTAGCCTCTATCTGCTGGAATTGTGGCAGCTCTGTCAGCTGGCGCAGGATATCCATCAGATAAGGATAGTGGAACTGTGTGGTACTGTCGAGTAATTCCCTGAGGTTATGGATAGCAGGAGGAATGCTCTCGATAAAGTGCTTCTTCTGCTCATAATACCCGCGGAAGCCATAGGCGCCCAACACCTGCAGCGTACGGAAGAGCACGAAGAGGGAAAGGCGGTTGGCGAAATGGCGCACTGGCGGCACTTCGATATAATTCTTCAGCGAGTTGTAGTATTCATATATCAGATCGCGGCGCAGCTTATGGGGATAGCGCGCACTTGCCTGCCATAGGAAGGAGGCGAGATCGTAATAATAGGGTCCCTTGCGACCGCCCTGATAGTCGATAAAGCAAGGATTGCCGTCGTGGTCGAGCATCACGTTGCGGGCCTGGAAGTCGCGATAGAGGAAAAAGTCGCCATTGGCATAGCTGTCATTGGTGAGATCCTTGGCGAAGAGCCGGAAATCGGCCTCAAGCTTCAGTTCATGGAAGTCGAGCTCGGTGGCTTTGAGGAAGCAATACTTGAAATAGTTCAGGTCGAAGAGTACGCTGTCGACATTGAACTCTGCCTGGGGATAACAATTGGAGAAATCGAGGCCGCGCGCACCGCGAATCTGAATATTCGGCAGTTCACGGATGGTGCGCTTCAGCAGTTCCTGCTCCTTCAGTGTGTAACGGCCGCCAGCTTCTCGCCCACCCCGAATGGCATCGAAGAGCGAAGTGGAGCCGAGATCGGTCTGAAGATACCGAAGCTGGTCATCGCTGGCAGCCAGCACCTTAGGTACGGGTAGCTTCCTGCTGTTAAAGTGATCTGTCAGGTAAATAAAGGCATGATCCTCATCGCGGCTGGTGCCAATCACACCGATCACCGTCTGCCCGTCATAATCGGTCAAACGGTAGTATGTACGGTTACTGCCCGCACTTTGAAGTTGCTGAATATTAGCAGGTTCAGCACCTTTCCATTGCTGATATAGTTTTAGGAGTCGCTCCATATCGACTGCAAATATACAAAATAATTTGAAAACAATGCGAATTATCCAATAAAAAAATCACTTTTCACCTTATTATTATATAAAGATGCAAGAAAAATAAAAACCGAGTGTCTCACGACACTCGGTTCCCAAAAACAAACTACTTAAAAACTAATCTACTAAAACAAATCAAAAAAAATATCTTTAACTTCACAGTTTCTAATACTATATTGTTCTGAGGAAAAACTTCCTCTTCACGCTGCAAAGTTACAACGAAAATAAAGAACCCGCAAACTTTTTTCAAAAAAAACACATTGTGCACGCACAAAAACACAAAAAAAGGGGTGGACTTTGAAATCCACCCCCGAATTTGTTATGTTAGCTTTGCAAAATAGTACAGATTTTATCTGGCTATCTAACACTCTGCGTATTACATCATTCCGCCCATGCCCGGAGCGCCGCCCATCGGCATTGCAGGTTCCTTCTCGGGTTTGTCGACAATCAGGCACTCGGTGGTGAGGAACATACCGGCGATGCTGGCAGCATTCTCCAGAGCGACACGAGCCACCTTGGCGGGATCGATCACACCTGCCTCACGCAGATCCTCGTAGACATCGGTACGGGCATTGAAGCCATAGTCACCCTTGCCTTCGCGCACCTTCTGCACAACGACAGCACCCTCAGCACCGCCATTGTAGGCAATTTGGCGAAGCGGCTCCTCGATGGCACGGCAGATGATGTTGATACCAGTCTGCTCGTCTGCATTGTCACCCTTCAGGTTAGCCAGAGCCTCCTGGGCACGGATGTAAGTGGTACCACCACCGGCAACCACACCTTCCTCGATGGCAGCACGGGTAGCACAGAGTGCATCGTCGACACGATCCTTCTTCTCCTTCATCTCCACCTCAGAGTTGGCACCGACATAGAGCACAGCTACGCCGCCTGCCAATTTGGCAAGACGCTCCTGCAGCTTCTCCTTATCGTAAGAAGAGGTAGTAACCTCAATCTCCTTCTTGATCTGGGCAATACGATCCTGGATGGCCTGCTTGTCACCGGCACCGTTCACGATCGTGGTGTTGTCCTTAGATACTGTCACCTTGTCGCAAGTACCCAGCATCTCGAGTGTAGCCTGCTCAAGTTTCAGACCCTTCTCCTCGCTGATCACGACACCACCTGTGAGCGTAGCGATATCCTCAAGCATAGCCTTACGACGATCGCCGAAGCCAGGAGCCTTCACAGCACAGATCTTCAGACCACCACGCAGGCGGTTGACAACCAGTGTGGTGAGAGCCTCAGAGTCAACATCCTCGGCAATCACAAGCAGAGGGCGTCCACTCTCTGCAGCAGGCTGCAGGATAGGCAGGAAATCCTTGATGTTAGAGATCTTCTTATCATAGATAAGGATGTAAGGATTCTCCATGACGCACTCCATCTTCTCGCTGTCGGTGATGAAGTAAGCTGAGAGGTAGCCACGATCGAACTGCATACCCTCGACAACACCGATATGAGTGTCGCGGCTCTTTGACTCCTCGATGGTGATCACACCGTCCTTGGAAACCTTACGCATAGCCTCAGCCAGCAGTTCACCAATCTCCTTATCGTTGTTAGCTGATACAGTAGCCACCTGCTCGATCTTGTCATAGTTGTCACCTACCTGCTCTGCGCTCTTGGCGATGTGCTCGGTAACAGCCTTCACAGCCTTGTCGATACCACGCTTCAGATCCATAGGATTAGCACCTGCGGTAACATTCTTCAGACCCTCGGCCACGATAGCCTGAGCCAGAATGGTAGCGGTTGTCGTACCGTCACCAGCATCGTCACCAGTCTTTGAAGCCACGCTCTTAACGAGCTGAGCACCAGTGTTCTCAAACTTATCCTCGAGTTCAATCTCCTTTGCAACGGTCACACCATCTTTAGTGATCTGA
>JAEEGJ010004260.1_pt1 | contig 49459 bp, 44 predicted proteins | sample 8958761 | NCBI WGS metagenome assembly JAEEGJ01 (sample SAMN16246546, study PRJNA631951) | gut metagenome | biome: gut microbiome; feature: rumen; material: RS-attached | host: Bos | place: Iran: Karaj | collected 2018-10
TAAAATGCGGGAGAGATCTTCCGTCTGTTCAAGTCCGCACTCTTCTGCAACTTTGGTGACGTTATCGAGGGATAATCTTTTCGAACATGCTGTTCCGGCCAGCGCGAAAACAAGGACTAGTATCCCTGCAGCTGTCTTCTTTAACAAGTTCATCTGGCATCTCCCTCCGAACAGTGAATGCGGTGCCTTGCTGTTAACTCATGTATTCACAACCGGATTTAGTCGGACCGTCCATGCCCGATTCGTAGTGGGCACGAAATTCCATGTTGATATCGCGGATCTCTTTCTTGCCGTCGATGTAATCCTGATACATCTCGACAAGACCGGACATGCATCCGTCACAGGAACCGCTGATATTTCCGATGGACTCAGCGACGATCTTTTCGCGTTCTTCTCTGGTTGTGTCTTTAATTAAAATGCTCATAAACTGATTATAACATTATGTTTGCTGTCCATAGCGCCTGAAATTGCCGGGCGTCATTCCCGTCATCTTCGAAAACTGCCTGATAAAATGTTCGGTGCTCTTATACCCGCACATGTCGGCAACTTCCGATATCGATCTCGTCGTGTATTTGAGCCTGTCTTTCGCGAGCCTGATGCGCGCATTGATTACGTCGTCGATAGGACTGATCCCAAAGGTTTCTTTATACAGAGTCTGAAATCTCGTGCGCCCCAGGTTGATGCGCCTGATCATGGAGTCGACGGACCAGTCAAATTCAGGATGGAGCATCATGTCTCTTCGAAGCGCCGTCAGTTCATGATGGTAAGGACTGCTCAATAAGTCAATGCTGTCATCGGACAGTTTCGCGAAGAGGATCTTGAATAGCGCGAGCATTTCCGGATCATCGGTCTCCTTTTTCGCATTGCTCTCCCACGCGATCAGCTTGAAAAGGTTATGTACAAAATCCGGATCTGCCGGCGAAAACGGAACGTTGGTAACAGGAAAATTCTCGATGAATTCCTCATCGGTATCAAATCTGATCCAGTCGTTCTTATAAGGCTCTCCGGGCAGCGAACTGTAGTATTTTCTATGACCGGGAGTAAATAAAATAACGGATTTCGCGGGATAGTACCGGAGCTCACCGTCGACCCAGAACAATGCCGGCGTGTGTATATAGAGCATCTGGTAACTCTCAAATCCGACCCTTCCCCTGTCCGTGTCGTAGACCAGACCGTCTTCGTGAAGATAACTGAATCCCGAATAAAGAACATTGATCATTTTTCATCAGGCCCTTTCAGATAGACTGCGCAAAAATGCAACATTTTTATACGATTTTCTACTATAAATCCGCATTTGTAAAGGTCAGAGTGAACAATACATCAATTTTCGTGTACGAAAGTTCATTGTTGACACCTGTCCGAAATGCTAAAGTTAGCCGACTTAAAAAGAAAGGACCGGTAAGGCATACATGAGCACACTCGTTCGCGATATGACAAAGGGTAATACGGTAAAGCTCCTTCTGGAGTTCTCATTACCCATGCTCGTCGGAAACATCTTTCAGCAGCTTTATAATCTTGCCGACTCCGCAATAGTAGGACGTGTTGTTGGACCTGATGCACTGGCAGCAGTAGGCTCTACCGGCTCCCTTTCTTTTTTATTCTTCTCATTCTGCTTAGGCGTTGCCAACGGCGGCGGAATCACCGCTTCCAAATACTTCGGCGCCAAGGATGACCAAAAAGTCAGGAAGGTAATCGTCAACGGCGCCTACATGATGCTCGCAGCATCAGTCTTCATGGCAGTCTTGGGCTTTGCAGTGTCCTCCTGGATCTTAAGAGTTCTGGACACACCTTCAGACATCCTTGGGCTCGCAACCCTGTACTTAAGGATAATGTGCCTCGGCATCCCGCTCATCGGAATGTACAACTACGCATCCGCAATGCTCAGGGCATTGGGAGATTCTGTCACGCCGCTCGTATTCTTACTCGTATCATGCTTTTTAAATATCGGCCTGGATCTCCTTTTCGTAAACGTTTTCGGATGGGGCGTAACAGGCGCAGCAGTAGCAACGCTCATCGCACAGTTCGTATCCGGCATCGGATGCCTCCTGTTCGCCTACCTTAAGAATGAATACTTTAAGATCAATAAAGCTCTCCTCCGCCCTGATTCCAAGATCATCAAGGAGTGCACGAGAATGGGTTCCATGCTCGCCCTCCAGATGTCTCTCATCGCAGTATCCTGCATCGCTCTGCAGCGCTACGTCAACGGCTTCGGCTCCATGACCGTTGCAGCATTCACCGCTGTAGGAAGGATCGAGCAGATCGTACAGCAGCCCTATGGTTCACTCAGCATGGCATTGTCCACACATGCCGGCCAGAATTTAGGCGCACGCAATTACAAGCGCATCAAGGAAGGCTTTACAAAGGGTATGATCATCATGACCGTATTCTCCCTCATAGTTCTTCCCCTTGCCCAGGTTGGCGGCGAAACAGTAATGAAGCTCTTCGTCGAAGACCCTGAGATCATACATATGGGTGCAAATGCACTCCGCATCACAAGCGCCTTCTACTTCGCACTCGGCACGATCTATGTCTGCCGCGGAGTCCTTAACGGCATCGGTGACGCCGGTTTCTCATTAAGCAACGGCGTAGTCGAAGTCATCGGCAGAATAGGCTTTCCCCTCCTCCTTGGCCTGTTCCCCGTCTTAGGCGTTTGGGGCATTTGGCTCTCTGCAGGTCTTACCTGGTTCATCAGCGGTTTCTTTGCATTAGTCAGATATATCACAAAGGTCAGGAGCGCCGGTTTCATCACAACTGCTTCTCCTGTTAAGTCACAGCCTATCCACAGCGGCGCGAAGATCATCGCGCTCCACAAAAAAGCTTCATAAATTCTCCCTACCAGAATATTCAAAAACCCGAACCGAAAGCGTCTGCCGGAAAATGGCAGACGCTTTTGGTTTTATCTATATTTCAGTGCGGGGTTTTTCAGTGCTTTTCCAAGCTTTTTTGTCGGTTCCTTGTAGGTAATTGCAGGTTCTAGTCCTGCTTTGTCGGTTTTTGTCTTAAACCTTCAGGGATTTCAGTGCGGGGTTTCGGAGGTTTTGTCGGCTGCGTTGAAAATTAAACGTGACCGACAAAAGCTCCGATTCCTACAAAGAAAAACCGACAAGAAAACTCCGAAAAAGCGACAAACCAGGCCTTTTCCCGACAAAAGCCAACAAGGAACCTGCAAAATACCACCGAAAACCTCTGAAACAACCGACAACGAACTATAGTCCCGGACCTTGTCAGTCGGGGTCCTCCGACAACCTTCAATCTGAGTCCTGCATCGGTAGATGGCAGGAGGCGCTTAGCCTCTTGAACACCAAAAAGCACATGCAAGCGGGCGGGTCAAGGGCGCCCAAAGGGCGAGAGTTATCGTCCCTTGACGCGGTTCCCGCGCGCCATGTGCTAAAAAAGCCCCAAAGCAGACGCTTCGGGGCTCTTATAGAAATCTTGTTTTTAAGACTTACGCTCTCAAAGTGATGCCGTACTTCTCTTCGAGATTCTTAAGGATCGAAGATACGAAGCCGTCGATGACCTCAGGCTTGAACTCTTCGTCCCTAGGTGTGAAGACAACGCTGAATGCGAGGCTCTTCTTGTTTTCGCCGAGCTGTGCGCCTTCGTAGATGTCGAAGAGGTCGATCTTTGTGATGTACTCGCAGGAAGCTTCGATCTCCTTTTCAACTGTTGCGCATGTAACGGACTTGTCCATAACGAAGCAGAAGTCACGCTTCTCTTCGAGGAACTTCGGAAGAGGTATGAACTTTCTGTCCTTGCCGTAGTACTTGCTAAGGGCGCGGAGGTCGATCTCAGCTACATATGCGGGAACTCTCATGTCGAGCTCGTCGCAGATCTCGTAGAGGACCTGGCCCATGTAACCTACTTCTTCGCCGTTGCAGATGACCTTTGCGGTTCTGCCGGGGTGAAGGAATGTCTTGACATCCTTTTCGTAATCGAACTTGATGTCGAGTGCATCAGCGATGACGTCAACGAGACCCTTCAATGAGTAGAAATCCTCATCGTCACCGAAAACGCCGATGCAGATGGTCTCGCGCTCGTCAGGGTATTCTGTGAGGGGCAGGCTCTTGGGAAGGAACTTGTTGCCCATCTCATAGATGCGGCCTGAAAGGATAGCATTCTTCTGGTTTCTGGCCATTGCCTTGATCATCTGAGGTGCGAGAGTAGTACGCATCAGTGAAAGATCGATGTTGATCGGGTTGATGAGCTTGATCGCAAAGCGCTCGGGTGCTTCTTCAGGAAGTCTCAGAAGGTCGAAATCTGAAGGTGAGAAGAATGAATAGTGAACACCTTCGGAAGCGCCTGCTGCGCAGAGTGCCCTCTTGATCTTGAGCTCGGAGCGCTGCTTTAAGTTGTATCCGCCGGATGTAACCTTTGCTGTCGGGATAAATGTAGGCGTGATGTGGTCGTAGCCATACATACGGATGACTTCTTCAGCTACATCCTGGTAAGACTCCATGTCGACACGGTAGCCGGGAATGTAGATCGTGAGCTCATCGCCGTTAAGCTCAGGTGCGAAGTTAAGGCCGGTGAGGATCCTTACAATATCTTCATCAGGCACCTTGATTCCGAGAACGCCGTTTACGCGGTTAACACTGACTGTAAGCTTTCTGGGCTCAACGGAGTTTCCTGTGTTAACGTCGAAAGATGTCTTGGATACCTTGCCGCAGCCTAATTCCTCGATGAGGTGGAGGGCACGCTTCATTGCCATGACTGTTGTGTACTCGTCAACGCCCTTGGAGAATCTCATTGAAGAATCGGATACCTGGCCAAGAGCCTTGGAGCTCTTGCGGATATTGTCGTGAGCGAACTTTGCTGCTTCGAACATGACTGCAGTAGTTGTATCGAGGATCTCAGAATTGAGACCGCCCATGATGCCTGCAAGAGCAACGGGCTTTTTGCCGTCGCAGATAACGAGGTTATCGGGTGTAAGAGCGAACTCTTTCTCGTCCAGAGTTACGATCTTCTCGCCTGCTTCAGCGCGGCGTACGTGGATCTCACCGCCCTCAAGGTAAGAGAAATCGAAAGCATGCATCGGCTGGCCGAGTTCATAAAGAACATAGTTTGTGATGTCTACGACATTGGAGATCGCAGAGCAGCCGACCAAAGCCAGACGTCTCTTCATCCAGAGCGGTGACTCACCGATAGTAACGTCAGAAACATAGTGACCGATGTATCTGGGGCAGAGATCGGGAGCTGAAACTCTGATGTTGAAGTCTATAGCAACATCGCTCTCTGTGTAATCAAGAGAGGGTTCCTTAACAGGCTTGCCGAGTACTGCTGCAACCTCACGTGCGATACCGAAGATCGACTGGCAGTCAGGTCTGTTTGCCGTGATGGAAACGTCGAAAATATAATCGTCAAGGCCAAGGATAGGCTTTACGTCTGCGCCCGGAACAGCGTCATCAGGAAGGACGAGAAGTCCGTTATATCCTGCGCCGGGGAACATATCCTCGGTAACGCCGATCTCAACGCCGGAGCAGAGCATGCCGTATGAATCGTAGCCTCTGAGCTTGCCCTGACCGATCGTCATGACGCCTTCTACTGTGACATGGTCTTTTGCTGTAGCGTAAACCTGAGCGCCGATAAGAGCTAACGGATACTTGCCGCCTGCAGCAACGTTGTCTGCGCCGCAGCAGATCTGAAGCAAGCCGTGCTCACCTGCATCAACCTTGCAGAGGTGAAGGTGTGTGCCTTCGATAGGCTCGCATGTCTTTACTTCGCCTACTACAACATTGGAGATGTCCTTGCCTACTTCATATTTTTCCTCTACTTCGAATCCGCAGCTGAAGAGCTTTTCTTCAAGCACGTCCGGAGTAACGTCAATATCTACATAATCTTTAAGCCAGCTTAATGGTACTAACATAGTATTTGCCTCCTTTAACCTTAGTCATCGATCTGTTCAAGTACGCGGAGATCAGACTCAAATAAGAGCTTGATGTTGTTGATTCCGTACTTGAGCATGGCAATACGATCGATACCGATACCGAAAGCCAGACCGCTGTATTTTTCGCTGTCGATTCCGCAGCCTTCAAGAACCTTCTTGTTAACTACGCCTGCACCTAAGACTTCGATCCAGCCTGTTCCCTTGCAGAGCTTGCAGCCCTTGCCGCCGCACTGGAAGCAGGAAACATCAACCTCTACGGAAGGCTCTGTGAACGGGAAGTATGAAGGTCTGAGTCTTGTTCTTGTCTCTTCGCCGAAGATCTTCTTTACGAATACATCGAGCATGCCCTGGAGGTCGCAGAGTGTAATACCCTCATCAACTACAAGTCCTTCCATCTGGGAGAACATAGGTGAGTGTGTGGCGTCGTCATCGGAACGGAAAACCTTACCGGGTGAGATGATCTTTATAGGCGGCTGCTGTGATTCCATAACGTGAACCTGACCTGCAGAGGTCTGTGTTCTCAAAAGGAATTCAGGGCTTAAATAAAAAGTATCCTGCATATCGCGTGAAGGGTGATCCTTTGGGATGTTCAGAGCCGTGAAGTTATAGTGATCTGTCTCGATCTCGTTGCCTTCATAAACTTCGAAGCCCATTGAACCGAAGATATCCACGATCTGGTTTCTGACCTGGGTATTGGGATGGAGATAGCCCTTCTTGAGCTTCTTGGAAGGAAGCGTTACATCGATAGCTTCAGCCTCATAACGTGCCTTCTGCTCGGCTGCCTTGAACTCTGCGTCCAGAGCATCGAACTTCTCTGTAGCCCAGTTTCTGATCTCGTTGACCATCTTGCCGTACTCGGCCTTCTGTTCCTTCGGGATCTTGCCCATCTCCTTCATGAGAGAGCCGATCTTGCCTTCCTTTGAGTCCATGACGCTCTTCTTGTACTCGAAGACAGCCTTGGAGCTCGTAAGCCCGGCCAGATCGGTTTCGATCTGACTCCTGATAGCGGATAACTTCTCACTTAATTCACTAAGTTCAGCCATGTTTTCCTCCTCTTTTTCCTTGCCTTGCAATTAAAAAATCCCACGGCAACTTTTGTCGTTGCCATGGGACGAATCAGCATTTATATTTGCACCTTCGCGGTACCACCCATGTTCGGAAAGCCATTATAACCATCCGCACTTATAATGCGCTGTAATGCCGCCGCACGCATCTTACTTAATCGGCAAAAGACCGTTTTCGCAAGAAAGCTCCAGTGTTGAAATTCATCTTTATGCCCTTCGGATCGTGCTTTCAGCCCAAGACACGACTCTCTTTTCCGGAAGCATGAAGACTACTTACGCACCTTCATTGCAGGACTTATTTATAATATGGAGATCGAAAAAAGTCAAGCAACGGACTTTACTAAATCCCTCTAAAACAAGCGGATTTTTGAGATAACGGCTTATTTATCGGCGTTGTTCTTTATCCTGATATTCGTCAGCGCCACCTGGTCGCCTGTAAGCGCGACAACGATCTTTTCGACATCGGTCTTAACAGTGGTCGTACTCTTTACATAGATGCCGGCATTTGTGCACAAATAAATACGGGGCTGTCTCTTAAAATGAGACAACCCCGATTTCGAAAACATTGATACAGGGAAAACGGATCTTAAGTCAGAAAGATTTATTTCAGGAACTGTTTTACTGCCTTCGCGAAATCCTCAGGCAGCTGTGTCTGCGGTGCGTGACCACAGCCGTCCATTACGTACATGCTCTTTTTGGGAGCATTTATCGATTCGTAGTATTCCTTTACCATTCCGCAAGGGCATACCCAGTCAGCAGATCCTGATACGAACATGACGGGAACCTGATAGTCGGTATCATGTTCATTCAGGTTGAAATTGTAAAGTTCAGGCATGATCTTTTCCTGAAGGCTCTCATATGTCGTGTCGCCAAACATCATGGAATACTCGACTATGAGCCATCTTATGTCATCAACACCGATATAGGGCGAGAAGAAGAGCGCATCGAATGTCTCGTCTTCGGTAACTGTTGCCTGATGGTAAACGCCTGTTGCCGCACGGAGAGCAGACATGTTCGTGACAGAAGGATCGTCGCAGAATGCCTTGTAAACTCTCTCGAGTTCAGTTGTGTCGTCACCCTTGGCTTTTGCCTGTGCAAGAGCATCGTTATATGAATAGTGCTCGCTCGCAAGGCCCTGGAAATTTACGACCTGTCCGATGCCAACATAAGCAGCTACTTTTTCCGGGTGAGCCTGGGCATACAAAGTGCCGAGAACTGTACCATATGAGTGGCCTACGAGAATGACCTTATCCTGATTGAATCTCCGGCAGAGATAATCGACCAACGCGTCTAAGTCTTCTTCCTGCATCTCGACGGTCGCAAGGCTTGAGTTGCCTTTTTCGAGCTCACGGTAGTAAGATCTGCCACATCCGGTCTGGTCCCAGTGGACGATGGTGTAGTCATCAACAAAATAATCAAAAGTGCAGTGATCCGCATATCCCGTGGGCGATCCGGGACCGCCGTGGAGGGACACGATTATAGGATTATTCGCGTTCTTGCTGTTGATGAGAATATAGCTCTCGCTGTTCTTCAGCTGGACGTAAAGCCCTTCGTTGACGCCGTCCTTCAATTCGATGGCACGCTTGACTTCATTGATGTTGCGGCCTGTGATGACGAAGATCAATGCACCGAAAACGATCACCAGAACAATAATGACTATTCCCTTCAACAATCCGAGAAGGATCCTTACGGGAAGCTTCTTCTTGGGCTTGGGACCCCATGCTTTCTTTCTGTGCTTTATGTGGATCCCGATGTGGCCGATGCCTAAGATGATCGAACCTACGATCATGATCAGATTGCCGCCGTAGATACCCAGAAGGAAGAATGCTGCAACAGGAAGTGATGCGCCCGGAACGGAAATTCCGAACATATTCCTGTAGAAATCCTTCATGGTCTTTTCGGACTTGAAGTAGCGGATCCAGAAGATCTCATAGATCACCATGCAGATGAATGAAAGGATGAGCACGGCGCTCCAGAATGTGAACTTGTGAAAGTTAAAGTTCGAGAAGATAAGTGCAGCGGGAGTTACGATGAACTGGCCCACGCGTTCAAATGCGAGCAGCACTTTATTCTCTCTTTTTTCGTACTCCTCATAGCCCTCAGGCTTGTTCTTCATCCATATAAAATTCGGGATGAAGAGCATAAGCAGCCAGATAAGTCCGATATAAGAAAAACCTAATTGCATATTTTTATCCCCCTTGTTTTAGTTTTTTGCGCGTACTCAGGCGAGTTCGGCCACAGCACGCACGTCCTGCCGTCTTTTAGCAGGAACTTCCTTTCTGCGAATTTCATTCCTATTTCCCCCTGTATATTATTTGACCGACAGGTCGATCAGCCTTCTTATATGGATCTCGACCGCATCAAAACATGCGACCGGACAATTATCCTGATTAAGTATCAACGGAAGCTCCGTGCATCCCAGGATAACGCCTTCGATGCCGTTCTCTTCCTTCATTCTCTTGATGACATCCTGAAGTTCCTTAAGCGTAGACTCCTTGACGATGCCCTTTTCGAGCTCTTCGTAGATCCTTGTTGCGACAAGCTTTCTGTCTTCTTCCGAAGGCACGAAAACCTCTACTCCGGCTTCCCTTAAATCCTTCTTCATGTAGTCCTTTTCCATCGTGAAGATGGTGCCGAGAAGGCCTATTTTCTTTATGCCTTTGGAGACGACTTCTTCGGTCACTGTTTTCGGGATGCTGACGATGGGCTTATCGAATCTGGCAGCGAGTTCATCATAGACAACATGCATTGTTACTGCTGTAAGAGAGATGACTTCAGAGCCGCCTTTTTCAAGCGCATCGAGCTTTTCATAAAGATAATCGGCGAGAAGATCAAACTGTCCTTCGGCCACATAATTCCACGCTCTCGTGAAATTGACGCTCTCAATCGCGATGTCAGGCATAGCCTCGCCGTTAGTGATCCTGTCGATCCCGGAATTTAAATTCTTGTAGTACATTAACGTCGACTCGGGACCTGTCCCGCCGACTAAACCGATCTTTTTCATATTATCCCCTTGCTTGTTCTTCGCTTTTAATACTCAGGATTATAACACTGAACTGAAAATTCTTTAGTCCCGTTAATAACCCTCAAAGCCTGAAATTTATATAGTTTGCGGTCACACGGCCGTTCCCGTTCACCGTGAACTTTGAAATGGAACCGGACCTTCCGGAAAATCTCGCTTTTTCCAGATCTTCAAACTCAAAGCCCATGAACATCGCCTGCAAAAATCCCAACAGGCATCCGTGCGACACGATAAGGATCTTTTCATCAGAAGAAGCCATTATATGCTCGTAAAAAGGCTTTACCCTGTTCCAGAGATCCCTGTCTGATTCCGCATCGGGAAAAGGCCTGTAATCAGGATCGTAACCGTCTTTTTCAGGTATCTTATGTTCGTCATACCAGTCCCACGGTTTTCCGTTGCCTGCACCGGCATCAACTTCCCTGATGAGTTCAGACATTACAGGTGTCAGATGAAGCGTCTTGTTGATCTCTTCAGCTGTCTGCGCCGCCCTTCTCTGATCTGAGCAGTACATGACAAAGCCGTCATCACAGCCTTCGTTTAAAAGCCATCTGCCTATCTCAAATGCCTGTTTTCTGCCGTTTTCCGTGAGAGCCCAGTCGCCACGGGCGCCTGCGTGCCCGTTAAGGTGGTGCTCTGATTCCGTGTGCTGGACTGTGATTATTGTCTTCTTGTTCATTCCTGTTACCCCCGTTTTCTTTTCGCCCCACAAATATGATTATTATAATATCATCTGCTCAATTCGTTATATGATCTTCCACAAAACGCATATACATTCGTGCAAATTATTAATTGATACTAAATGGCCCAATTCATATAATTTCGAAGTTTGAAATCATAAGGAATATAAGAGGGTCTGTTATGAACGAATTTAAACCTAAGCTGTTTTCCGTAATGAAGAACTATTCCGGTTCCCAGCTCGTAAAGGATATCGTTGCCGGAATCATCGTAGCGATCATCGCGCTGCCTTTGTCAATCGCTCTTGCTATCGCATCGGGCGTCGGTCCTGAAGCAGGTATCTACACGGCGATCGTAGCAGGCTTCATCGTATCTTTCTTGGGCGGCAGCAGAGTCCAGATCGCAGGTCCTACGGCAGCTTTCGCGACGATCGTTGCAGGCATCGTTTTAAAGGACGGCAAAGAGGGACTCATCATCGCCACAATCATGGCAGGTATCCTCCTCATAATCATGGGTCTTTGCAGATTCGGAAGCCTTCTTAAATATATTCCCGACCCTATCACAACAGGCTTTACTGCAGGAATCGCAGTCACCCTATTCATCGGCCAGATCAAGGACTTTACAGGCATCTCTTATCAGAACGGCGAAAAGCCTATCGAGACAGCCGAGAAAGTCATGGCCCTTATAAACAACGCAACAACCATCAACTGGCAGGGCGTTCTGATCGGCGTCATCGCCCTTGCGATCCTCATCGTATGGCCCATGATCTTCAAGAAGATCCCCGGCTCTTTCATCGCTGTTGTCGTTACTGCAGCAATCGTTGAGATCTTCCACTGGGATGTAAATACTATCGGAAAATCTTTCGAGAACATTCAGGCAGGTCTCCCTCCAGTCAGCGTAAACCTCGCAATGTTCTCTTTCGAAAACATCCGCGGCCAGTTCACAAATGCGGTCACGATCGCATTCCTCGCAGGTGTTGAATCACTTCTCTCTGCAGTTGTCGCTGACTCCATGATCGGTTCCAAGCACAGACCTAACGCAGAGCTCGTTGCACAGGGTTTAGGCAATATGGCATCCGCATGCTTAGGCGGTATCCCTGCTACAGGCGCTATCGCAAGAACTGCCGCAAACATTAAAAACGGCGGCCGCACACCTATCGCAGGCATGGTACATTCCGTAACACTTCTTATTGTTGTTGTGTTCCTCATGCCCTACGCAAAGCTCATCCCGATGCCCTGCATCGCTGCTATCCTTTTCCAGGTCGCATACAACATGAGCGGCTGGAGAAGATTTGTTAAGCTCGTAAAGAGCTCACCCAAGAGCGACATCGTTGTCCTCCTCATCACTTTCGCACTCACGGTAATCTTCGACCTCGTCGTTGCTATCGAAGTAGGCGTGGTCCTTGCAGCTGTCCTCTTCATGAAGAGAATGAGCGAAGTAACACAGGTTGCAGGCTGGAAAGATGTCGATCCCGAAAACGACCCTGACAGCATCGACTTAAGAGTCCTCCCTGAACACACTCTCGTATATGAGATCTCCGGCCCTATGTTCTTCGCATCAGCAGGAAAGATACTTCAGATCTCACCTAAGGAAGATACAAAAGCTCTCGTCCTCCGTATGAGAAGCGTAAGCACGATCGATGCAACAGCCATGAAGAATCTCGAGATCCTCTTTGACGACTGCAAAGCAAGAGGCGTACAGCTCATCATGTCACACGTTAACGAGCAGCCCATGAAGGTCATTAAAAAGGCCGGTTTCTACGATAAGCTCGGCGAAAAGAACTTTGCACCTCATATAGACGATGCCCTCGCAAGAGCACAGGAGATCGTAAAGGCTTAAAGCTTAGTTGTTTTCAGCCCCTTTGCCATACAGTTCGCCTTTTATCCGGCTTCCGTTTTCGAAAAACTCGGATATGATCTTATAATCCCTGCAGGCGGTCACAAGAACGAAGCATCCTGAAGGATCTTTATAGACGTCAAAACTTATAAGCTCCTGCAATGCCCCGCCGTCAGCAATACCCTTGTAGTAACCGACAGACATACCATTGATGTCGCGGCCTGATACACCTAACCCGCAGCTTGATGCCCACTCGCCGAAAACATCGATCCGGACGATCTCAACTTCGAAATCCTGAAAAAGTCCTCTGGCGCTCTTATCATCTGACTTCAGAATATAATCAAGCTTATCTTTGGCATAACTCTTAAGATCAGCTTCGGAAACATCAACATCAGTGGCCTTAAACAGCTCTTCTTCACTATGCATCTTATATGGTGAAAGATCGTAATTCTTATTTTTCTCCGGGCATCCCGTCAGCATATAATCAGGCTTTTCCTCTTCACGCGGGCGTTCGGTATTGCCAACATAAGACACAGGACTGCTGTATGAAGTGGTAGTCGGTGTTGAAAGTTCGGGTTCCTTCTTACAGCTTGCCAGAACAGACGTTAAGGCAAGCATTACCGCGCATAATATACATGCTGGTCTTCCGGATGAATAATGCGTTCTTTTCTTCATGACAGTATCCCCCTAATGCTCTCATGAACAGACCGTACGTACAGATGAATTATACCATCTGCAGAGATCATCCTGCCATTTCGTAAGGGATAGAAGATTACTTAACGATATTCTTGACCCAGATTCCGGACCTGACAAAGAAGAACGCGATGGTGCATTTTACGATCTCCATACCGTGAACTATAAAGAGCATCCAGGTGACGCCCATGTTCGTAAAATGGCTCAGGCAGAACGCAAGAGGCACGACAAGGACCCATGTGTAAACGCTGTCGAAGATAACCGTAAGGACTGCATTTCCGCCTGATCTCATGATGAAATAAGATGCATGCGTATATGAGCAGAAAGGCATCATGATCGAGCAGATGAAAATGAAGTTCGTAGCTAAGTGTCTGATCACGTCGCTCGTGTTATAGAGCAGCGGGAAGAACGGCGCGATTATGGCCATTACCACACCGAAAACAAGACCGCATACAACAGTAACTGTTCTCATCCTGTATGCCTTCTTCATTGCATCGTCGAGTTCGCCGGCACCAAGGATATGACCCATCATGATACCGACCGCTTCGCCCATAGCAAGGAAAGCCACACCCATGAGGTTCCAGATCGTGGATTCGATATTAAGGGCAGCGACCGCATCAAGGCTCCTGTAAGAATAGCACTGGTTGATCGTTGTCATGCCGAGTGACCATAAGGTCTCATTAGCCATGAGAGGCAGAGCCTTTAAAAGGAACTTAAGGGCAAGATCTCCCGGTATCTTAAAGTTCGAAAAAGCACCCTTGATGAACGGGAAAGCCGTAGAATGCTTGCCTGTGTAGATAATGAGGATCGCGAGCTCTACGAATCTGGAAATGACCGTGGCAATAGCGGCACCGACAGCGCCTAATGCGGGAAGTCCGAAATGTCCGTAGATGAGGAGCCAGTTGCCGACAAGGTTTACCGCGATCGCAGCCATAGATGAATACATCGGAACCTTGGTGGAACCTAAGTCTCTTAATGTGCCTGCATAAGCCTGTGTGATTCCGATCGGAATAAGGCTTATGAGAATTACATGCATATAATCGATACCGATCTGCAATGTCTCAGCAGCATCGGCAGGATCACCTTCACCTAAAAGGAAAAGGTTGATAAGATCAGGCGCCCAGATAAAAAGGATCAGGGTGCAGATAGCGGCGAGGATAGTATTGAAGATGATCTTAAACTGGAAGGAGTAACGGATGCCTTCGTCATCGCCCTTACCCTTGTATTGTGCAGTAAAGATGCCGACTCCGGCAGTAGCGCCGAAGATGACAAGAAAGAATACGAAGATCAGCTGGTTGGCAATGGCAACTCCTGAGAGTGCATTAGTACCGACCCTCCCGATCATAAGATTGTCGAGAAGGTTTACGAAGTTGGAAATTCCGTTCTGCACCATTATCGGAATGGCGATCATAAGGAGTTTCTTGATATAGGATCTGTCTTCTTTTACAGCTGTCATACTTGTTTATATATATTCCTAATTTTGTCGGTTCGAGAATTTTAGCAAAAGAGATTTGAGTTAACAAGTCCGATAATAGGACAAATATGTTAGTTTTAAGGGCTTTTCGGGCACTTTGGCCGTAAGCGTATAATTGAGTCAAAAAGTTTTTCGAGAAATTTCGAAAAATATGTGTGAAACCGGATCACCTCATTCGTCTTATAGGTGAGATCTCAAAAATCACAAAAGGAAGGTTAAGCCAAATGAACAATGAAGCTGTGTTGAGACTTTTCGATACATATGCCGATGACGCTTTCCGTCTGGCGTATTCGTATCTGGGCTCAAGACCTGATGCCGAAGATGTTGTTCAGGATGTTTTCTTAAAGCTCATCAGATCCGATATCACAATCACTAAAGGCAAAGAAAAATCATATATCCTTACCATGACCGCCAACAGGTGCAGGGATTTTCTGAAATCCTCAGACGTAGTCTTAAAAGCACCTTTTGAAGACGCAGTCGAAGTAGGGTCAGACATCAATATAGATGAAGATGATACGGAAATGTACGAAGCAGTATCAGAACTTCCCGAAAAACTCAGAGTCGCGATACATCTTCATTACTACGAAGGCTACTCCCTGAAAGAGATAGCTGACATCCTGGAAATAGAACCATCCGCAGTGTCGATGAGACTTACCAGGGCAAAGGAAATCTTGAGAAAACGTTTTATGGGAGGTAGCAGCTATGCAGGATGAATACATCAAAGCTATCGAAAAGATAGAAATCAATAAAGACAGGAAAATAGAAATGAGAAAGATATTAGAAAACGAAATGGCTTCACAGGAGGCCTCTGTAACAACATTGCCCGTACGCGCCAAGACATCGCGTATTTCAACAGCTGCCAAAGTAGGTATCGCAGCAGCCGCAGTCACACTCTCAATGGGTACGGTCATGGCAATCCCTTCAACAAGAAACGCGATCTCAGCAAGTGTAAGGGCATTCTTCCACATGGAGATCCCCGAAGGTGCTGAGGACGCCCAGACAAAAGAGCTCGAAGACAGAGAAAACCGTGTTATCCCGACCGATGACGTTGAAGAATCAGTAAAAGCAGAGATCGAAGCAGCAGTATCCTCACAGGATGCGGCAGAAGACAAATACTTCAAGGATGTAACCGTTACAGCAGATTACTACTCCGATCCTGACCTCAACCAGTATGCCAACTATTACGCCCAGCAGAATTACAACATCATGGACATCAAGAAGGATGCAGCGTACTTCGACGGCTACAATGATCTGAGAACAAACGACTGGTATTCTGAAGGCTTCTTCGTAAGCTATCAGACCGGTACGAACGCACAGCCCACTTTCAGCACGATCCTTGTTTTCAAGGCAACCGCAGAGCAGCTCGAAGGCTTCATGAAGAACAATCTCGCAATCGTTAATTACGAGCGTGAACAGCACAGACAGAATAAGGTCTCCTATGAAGACTTCTGGTCAAAGTCAACAGACTCCGAAGGCAACGCAGTCTACCAGGCTTCCTGGACAGGACCCGAGCCTGAGATGAAGCTCGAACCCTCCGACTGTGCACGCTTCATGAACTTCACCCTCACATACGATGAAGCTAAGCAGATCGTTGTATGCACGATCAACGAGGGCGGCGGAATAGGCTAAAGATATTCTTTAAGTTTTCATAGTGCCCATACAAAGGGGGCCGTTTCTTCAAAGGAAGCGGTCTCCTTTTTTATTCCGTTGAGTTCTCCTCAACTGCACGTTGTTTGTAATTGCGGGACAACAGCAATACGATATGATTAAGTTGCATGCACGGTATCTTTATCAATCAAAGGAGCATGAAGATGGGAAAAACAATAGGAAACAACATAAAGCTCTTCCGCAAGAACAAGGGCTTTACACAGGAAGAACTTGCTGACCTTTTGAGCGTAACGCCCCAGGCGGTCAGTAAGTGGGAATCTGAGAACAGCCTTCCCGACACTTCGATGCTGATCCCTCTGGCACAGGTCCTTGGTGTAAGCACCGATGCTCTCCTGGGATACGATTCACTCTCCGAGAACGAAGAAGTGATCGCAAGAGTAAAAGAGACTGTCATCGGCATGAAGAACAGCGACGAAGGCAGAGCGCAAAAGGCTCTCCGCATCTCAGAATATCTCGCGACGGAGACAACGCTTAATCCGGGATGCTTTGAGATCATAAAGGACTATGTGCAGGAGACCGCAAACCTCAGCATGTATGCTGACCCCGTGCTCGAAAACAGTTTCCCGGGCGAAGAGGAAAGACTGGAAAAGCTCTATAAAGATGCAATAAGAAAAGGAGCTTATCTCATCGGTCACTGCGCAGACAGGGGTCTTATCGAGCGGACTCATTTCGCGGTCGCATGGATCTATATCCACATGAAGGATTTCGATAACGCAAGGGCTCATATCAATGTACTCCCAAGCATCTCACCCGGATGCATCGCCGAGAAGATCTCAATGGAACTCACATACTTCGAGAGTGGCTTCGAGAAGATGAAGGTCGATATCGCAAATAACTCAGTCCTTCTTTTCGATATGACCGCAAGCTTCCTCAACACGATCGCGCAGGACTACGGCTGGAACGGCGAGAGGGACGAAGCGCTCAGAATGATCGACTGGTGTGAAGGCATCGTCAAAGCATATGCCTCGATGAAAGATGCCATCAGTATGGATCATTATCTGAGGATCAGAAGGAGCCTTGCTTTCTTCAGACTCGTCGCAGTAAAGAGATCAGGAGACAACGAGGGCGCGGTCAAGCTCTATAACGATTTCTGCGAAGAGATCGGCGGCGAAGATCTGACTGATGAACAGAAGAAGAAAGTGATCGAACTTCTTAATAACGATATCGCCCACTACGGTAAATATACCTGAAATTGTACAGTTTTCCGTCAATGAACGTGAAGAGCACAGAGCAGGGCCAGTTTTCGTGCGCACCAGTCGTCGACCATCAGAAAAACGCCCGCCTCGTTTCCGGAGCGGGTGTCTTTATCAGTCTTTTTATCTTCCCTTTTTCTTAGCTTTCTTTTCGAGATACATGGCTTTGTCGGCCTTCTTCATCGAGTCGGTGACACCGTGCCAGTCCTGGACTTCGCTTGTACCAATGCTCGCTGAAAGCTCAAAAGGATATTTGCCTGATTGATTTACTTCGCGGATATTGTTCCTGACGCCTCTTATAAACTTGCCGACACGGCCGGCTTCGTTTAAGACCAGGACTGCTTCGAACTCATCGCCGCCCATTCTGGCAACAAATTCACCCGGGTTAAGTGCGTTTTCGATGCACTTCGCGGTCTCCTTGATCGCGTCGTCACCGTCGTTATGTCCGTATGTATCGTTAATGATCTTAAGGTCATCCATGTCGATCGATACGACTGCGAGTTCCTTTATCATCTTACCGTCTTTGTCGAACTTTTCGGAGATCTTCTTTTCGAATCCGCGCCTGTTCAGTGTCTCTGTAAGAGGATCGGTGATGTAGAGCGTCCAAACGTCTGAAATACCGAAAAGCTTCTCGTAGAGCTCTAACTTATTGATGTTCGCTGCGACCTGCATCAGGAGATACTCGATCTTGAAGTTGATGTAGTTCGGCATATCCGAATCAACTACCATAGCGATGTAGCCGTAAACTTCATTCTTGTATGCGAGAGGGAAATGGATCCTCATTCCGTGGTCTTCGTTTTCTAAGCCTTCAGGAAGAAGCTTGTCGTTAGGGAAAGTAATGGTCTTGATAACATTGTCTCCCCTGTTGGTAAAGTAACCGACAAGATCCCTGTTCTCTTCGTTGTATCTGCAGATGTAACAGGACTTGACGCTCTCGACAGTCTTAAACTGCTCTAATGTCAGTTCTCTGCCGGCTTCTCTGGTGAGCGCGCCCTCGAAAAGATCACTGATAACAACATATTCTCTCATGTTCTCGGTGTTGATCGACACAGTAGCCGTGAGATCCAAAAGCTCAGAATAAATATCTCTCTCAACGATAAGGTCACCGGTGCTCTCGCGGAGGATCAGGGTGCCCGGAACATATGTCTCAAGGTCTGCCTTCTTGCCTGCTATCACGTCTTCAAGGACCTTTAACGCTGTATCGACAAATAAGGAATTGGAGATCTCGATAGTTGAGATAGACGGAATATGTTCACTGGCGCACTGGGCATTATCGACGCCGCTGATCATGACATCCTGCGGCACGGAATAACCTCTCTTGCGCAGCTCGTTGCAGAGCGCGATCGCTTCGTAGTCGTTGGAACAGATGATCGCTTCGGGGAGCTTGCCATTCTTCTTTATGAAGAAATCTGCCATCTCGGGACCCTGGTCTGACCAGTAGTTGCCGTGGAATATCTTCTTCTCGGATACTTTAAAACCGGCCTCAGCCATGGCATCTTCGAAGCCCTGTCTTCTCGCGAAAGAATCGTCAATGTCATCTCTGCCGGTAACAAAACCGATATCCTTTGTCTTGCATTTGGAGATTACGTGAGCTGCGATATCGTGCATCAAAGCCCTGTTGTCGGGAATGATGTTATAAAAACCCGGTATCTCGGCTCTGATACAGATGACCGGAGGAACATCGTTGTCGGATAAAAGGTCTTCTACGAGATCTTTTCCAACACCTTCGTGAATAAGCGTGTCATAGCACAGGATCACGCCATCGTAATCGTGGACATCCGGCAAAGACAGAATGCTCTTAAATCCGGTAACGTGGAGAGGATTTGTCGTAGGCATGGAACAGATTCCGAAAACATCGATCCTGTAGCCCTTTTCGCGGGCATAGTAATCGAGCTGCTTAAGGATTCCCATAGCAAAGTCTCTGTACATGTCGCCGATAAAAACACAAATCTTCATAAAGCCATTATACTAGGCGTTTCAGAGCCTGAAAAGACGGTCTTAGCCTACTGCCTTAAGGTTCCCAGCTCCGCTTTCTCCTTATAAAGTTCTTCATCGGCTTTCGCCATCGCATTCTGGAATGAGGAAACATCACCGCTATATTGGCAGTAGCCGATACAGCACGTCAGCTCATATTTAGCGCCGGACTCATTATTCATCTTAATAAGAGTCTCTTTTATGCTCTTGCAGAGCGTCTTTATCATCTCTTCATCGTCGGTCTTTGCGATGATGATGAATTCGTCTCCGCCGAACCTGGCAATGAAGGTTTTCAAAGGATTGCTGCCGCATGCGGCCTTTAATGCATCGGCTGTTCTTTTAAGAGCGTTGTCGCCTTCCACATGACCATACTGGTCGTTGATTAGCTTGAACTTATTAAGATCGATCATTAGGACATAGCGGTTGTTCTTATCAGAACCCTGCTTCATAGATTCGCCTGCAACATATTTTTTGAGCTGTGTTCTGTTGTTGAGTCTTGTCAGTTCATCTATTGATACCTGGTCGTTAAGGCTGACGATATAAACATAAAGCATTATAAGCGTGCTGCCGAAGCAGAACACCGGAGCGTTGAGCCACAGTGTCTGCATAATTCCGAAAACCGTTAAGATAACAGGATAGATAGCACACGCCAGATACTGAGTCCTGACGGCGTAATTCTCCTTTTTCATCGCCCTGATGAATGATCTTATTGCACTTACCGTAACATATAATGCCGGAACACTGAGGAATATTATGTAATACATCAAAGTCATTCCATTATTCCCATCCATTACCACCGGGCGCAGGAATGTGAAAAGTATTACCATCGTGATAGTCTCAATCATTGCAGGGATCAATGCGTACAGCCTGTGTAAAAATGTCAGGATATATTTTTCGCCCTGGGAAAGTTCGACATATACAAACCATAACCCCGTTATGGCACTAAGCAGGATCGCATTCGAAATATTGGCCAGGGACGCTGTGAGCACTGTATGAGGAATAATACCTCCAAGTATGAGGACCCAGAATATGTCGCTCACAAAGTAGAGCATGTGGCTTACCGTTATGTTGACGAAGATTATCTGCTTGGTCTGTCTTCCGACAGTACCCATTTCTCTCAAGAACATCATCAGAAAAATGATAATGCAGACAATATTAGCTTCTACATAAAATGTCGTATAATCGATTTCCATGTTGCGATTATATGCCACTAAAAAATCTTTTACAACAAACAAAATATTAATAAAATAAATACGATTCTTGATGAAATAATCAACCTAAAATGATAATATCTGCTTAATTCTTAAAGGGGAGGGACTAAGAATGCCGTTTTGCAGCAAGTGTGGACATGAGGTTTCGGGCACCTCTCTTTTTTGCACCAAGTGCGGAGCACCTGTAGAACAGGCTGATCCGGTACCTGTAATGTCTTCGGAGGAAAGTATTGCTTACATACACAATCTCAGGGATAAACTGACAAAGATCGAGAAACTCGAGCACGAGGTCGCCGATAACGAAGCAAGACTCGCAAAGCCTTTGGAACTCAATTACAGATCATATTCATTTTTCAGGTTCTTCTGGCCATATCTGGTAGGGTCATTATGCACTTTATATTTCTTTGGTCTGATCTTTGCGATGACATCAGATAACGGAAGCGCCAATTTTGTCTCGTTCCTGTTTGTAAGCGTGCCGATCTTTCTTATTATTCTCGGAATCGTCCTTGCCAACAAAAGGAAAAACAGTGAAAACGAAGCGATAATGCTCGGAAACGAAAAAATAAAAGAACAAAGAGCAAAGCTCGAAAAAGAAACACAAGAGCTCAGGTCCAGGTTAAGTACATCAAGGGCAGACCTTACAGCATATAACAAATACATACCGAAAAAGCTCTGTACAACAGCTTCTATGGCTAAACTGAAGGCTCTTATCCAGTCGGGAAAAGCTTCAAGCCTTCAGGAAGCAATCAGGATGCTGGAGTAACAGATCTGCCATCGTCTCTTCAACGCTTTTTACCGCTCCGCTTGTCTCCATTACAGGATGAATGAGCGGAGCGATCTTTGTAAAACCGGCATTAAGGCATTCTTCGGAGCCGTCGCCTGTAATTCCGCATATTCCGATAACAGGTTTGCCGTATTTTCGAGCCACCTTCATGACCTTAAAAGGAGCCTTGCCGCTCAGTGTCTGGCTGTCTATTCTCCCTTCACCCGTAATCACGATATCAGAGCTTTGAATAAGGTTTTCCAAACCCGTTATCTCCATAACTATCTCAGCGCCGGATCTTAATTCCGCACCGAGGAAATTCTTTAATGCAAAGCTCATTCCGCCTGCTGCGCCTGTGCCTTTTTCGAAAGGATCAAAGCCTGACAGCCGGGCGAAATTTTCAAGAAGTTTATCCATATCTTCGCAGTCTTTTTCCGATGCGCCTTTTTGGGGAGCGTAGACAAAACTCGCACCATCAGGTCCGCACAACGGATTGGTGACATCGCTCGCAACAACGATGGAAATACCCCTGCAGATAAGGTCTTTTGTATCGACACTGTAAAGGTCCTTAAGGCCGGATGCACCATTCCTGATATCATTGCCATCCTTATCTGTAAGCTTTGCGCCGAGTGCCTGAAGCATGCCTGCACCACCGTCATTGGTTGCGCTTCCGCCTATGCAGATGAAGAGCTTTTCACAGCCTTTACTAAGAGCATCCTTCATGAGTTCACCGACACCGTAAGTTGTGGTGAGATACGGGTTGTGCTCATCTTCTTTCAGGAGTGTGAGACCACATACCTTTGCCATCTCGATATATGCAGTTTTATTCTCAGGATCAATGATATAGGAAGCTCCGACCGGCTTTCCGAGGGGACCTGTGACCGTTACTGTTTTCGGGATGCCGCCTACAAAAGGAGCTATGGAATCGATGGTGCCTTCGCCGCCGTCAGCTACCGGTATGACTGTTATTTCTGCATCAGGGCATGCACGGAGAATGCCGCGCTTTGCAGCATTGCCGGCTTCCAATGAAGTAAGGCTCCCCTTGAATGAATCGATGGCTATAACTGCCTTCATTTAAAAACCCTTATCCACCTGGTCAGCGATCTGCTCACTTGAATAAGGCCAGGCCTCAACAGAGCCGATGTAGATATTTACAAGTCCTTTGCCGGCAGGAATGATGCCCTCCGCATCGATAACAACGTGGATATTGTTTGTATCATCGGTCGTATAGATAAACGCTTTGCGTCCGGAATCCAGAGTAAATTCTTTTGTGATGCTTCCCTGATAAACGCTTTTCGCTTCTTCGAAAGATTCATTCATCTGATCCTGAATGATCACATGCAGGAAGCACTTTGTCGCATCGCTTCCAACCAGATAGAAATTGCCGCCCTGACCTGTATATGCCAGGATGTCGCTGTCGTATTTGAAATCGTATGTGACGCCGGATTCCGAAGAGAGAACGACATTCTCATAAACCGGATCCATGAATGACTGATCAGAACCGGTGGTGCCGGAAGTGCCGAAGGTCTCTGCCTCGTGGATAACTGTGGGGGAAGTATTATTGCATGCGGCAGATGCCAGCATGATACAAAAGATCAAGACAGCCGCAACCGCTCTTCTGTTCATAAGACACCCCCAAATCGCTTGATGCGGTCATTATACTATAAAATGCATTTTAGAAATGAATCTGTATAATTTACATGTTATGGAAACGAGGTTAAAAATGCGCCGTCCGGTATTCGGAATCTTATCGCTCCTGTTGCTCGGCATCGAAGTGCTGATAGGCCTTTATGCCCATGGCTGGGTAAGAAGCTACTTGGGTGACGTTCTTGTCGTCATCCTGATCTACACGGCCATAAGGACGATCGCACCCTTTAAGATCTCCAGATGGTACATCCTCCCTACGTTGATCCTGATATTCTCGTTCATCGTTGAATTCCTGCAGCTCTGGGGCTTTTGTGACCGCTTCGGCATCACGAATGAGCTCCTCCGGATCATCATCGGAACCGGGTTTTCGTGGATAGATATCCTTAGTTATTGTGTTGGTATTATCCCCTGTTATATAGCAGAGTTTTTGTTAGCGCGTTCGAAACAGTAAGAACCCTTTTGTGCTAATATGTCTGATGTCAAATGAATTTTAGACAGGCATGGAGGGTTTAAAATGAAGCGTACTTTTAGCGCAAAGACTGTTATTTGTTTTGTTGCAGCTGTCGGAATGCTTTTCGCGATGGCCGGCTGCAGCTTCGGCAAGAAGCCCGAGTTCGATATTCAGAACTATATCGAATTCACGTTCACGGGTTATGACGGCGAAGGCGTTCTCACTTACAAGGTCGATTATGAGGGCCTGATGGATGATCTTTACGACAGCAAGGTCAAATTCGACGACGATGACGTAGAGGACTCTATCAAGGTTGAGCCTAAAAAGACAACGGGTCTGAGCAACGGCGAAAAGATCGATGTCGAGCTCGATGTCAGAAGCAGACTCGAAGACAATGTAAAGGCTACATTCATCTACGAAGATTTCGAAGTTAAGGTAGAAGGTCTTGAAGAAAGACAGGTTTTCGATCCTTTCGCATATGTTAAGGTCGTATTCGCAGGAATCGCACCCAACGGTACCGCAAAGATCGAAGCAGAAGGCAACAGCCCGATCCAAGGCATTACCTACACCATCACAAGCGATAACCGCGGCAAGAACCTCAAGAACGGCGATGTAGTCACAGTTAAGGCAAATAAGAAGAATCTCGAAAAGGCTTGCCTCGACGCCGGTTATATTCTTAGCGGAGACACAAAGGAATTCACTGTAGAAGGACTTGAAGAATATGCAACTTCATTAGGCCAGATCACAGATAAGATGATCGATGAGCTCAAGAAGCAGGGTGAAGATACTTTCAATTCAAGCATCAAGAGCTGGGCTAAAGATTCAAAGCTCGACAGCTGCGAATATGTAGGCGCATATTTCCTCTCACTCAAGGAAGGCGCAAAGAAGTCCTACAGCGGCCACTACAACTACGTCTACATGATCTATCACATCCACTGCACCACAACTGCAGGCGAGTTTGATTATTACTTCTACGTTGCTTTCAACGACATCGTTGTTAAAGCTGACGGTTCAAACGAATGCTACAACATCATGGACGTTAAGTATCCGACAGGTTCTGAATACAGCAAAACTGCGATCAAGAAGGGCTCAGGCTCCAAGGCACGTTATGTCATCGGCTATGAAGACGTTGAAACACTTTATAACAATGTAATCAGGTCCGAGAGCCAGTACTACAACTGTGAGAACAATGTCAAAGCTCCTCAGCAGGGACAGAATGCAACAACTGAGACAGCTGCAACCTCTGAGACATCTGCTTCTGATACAACACAGGCAACAGAGACGACGTAACAGATCCGCTCAATCCAAAAACAAGAAGCGGTCCTTCAGTTTGAAGGGCCGCTTTTTATTGGTTTGATAAGTTAAACGGACAACAGACCAGCTTAGCTCTGTAAGTTTCTTGCTCCGCATGCGGAACAGAATTGTGCGCCGGGCTTAAGCAGGCTGCCGCATGATTCACAGTACTGGGCCGCAGGTGCCTGATAAGGATTTTCGACGTGAACAAATTCCTGAGGCTGGGCAGGCTGCTGTTGTGCCATGTAAGCAGGTGTGTTGGCGGATATGTTATAAGGCTGATTGCCGTACTGGGGATTTCTTATAGTGCTGGGATCGACATAGTCGCCCTGGGGAGCGAACTTTGCGCAAAGGAATGAGATAAGCGCGCCGAGGCCGGCGAAGCTGTAAGCGATTATCAGGATAAAGAGATTAAGCCCGGAAGAATCACGTTCTCCAAATAAGGCATACTGCAGAACGGTTCCGACGATTATTCCGATGATCTCCATGACGATCCATAATACGATCGTAAGAGCGATGTAGCCACCTGGTCTTCTTCCTCTGGCAATCGCATTTCTTCTGTTGACTTTACAAAGTCCGAAAACGGCTAAAAATTCCAGCATAGTTCCTCTCCTTTGAGTTTAAATTATTTAAAGGCCCTAAAACCCCTTAGAAACGATTGTATCAATAGAGAAATAAAATTACGAGAAAGCTCATCTTTCTCTCTTGCGGTCCTTATAGTAGTCGTCCTTATCCTTGTACATCATCTTATCGATAACGACTACCAGATCCTGAGTATCTTCCTTGCTGAAGTCGAAAACACGGCCTCCGACAGCAGCAGAAAGCTTGTAGGGCTTGCCGGAGATCTCATTGTATTTATCAACTGCTTCAGCAGTCTTCTGCTTATAAAGTTCGATATCAGACTCCTTGCCCTTGTATACGAGAGCGACAAATTCGTCTCCTGCAAATCTTATGACGGTTCCGACAGAACCGAAAACATCAGTTAGGATCCTTGCAAATGCGATAAGGGCCTGGTCGCCTTCTTCATGGGAATAGTCATCGTTGATCCTCTTAAATCCGTTAAGGTCGAGCATGTAAGCAACGATCGTTTCCTTCCGCCTTTTCTGGAGTCTCTTAAGCTCCCTGTCGAGCTCGAATCTGTTATAAACGCCTGTAAGCTTGTCGATATATATGCACTCATTTTGCAGCGAGATGATGATACCGATAAGAGATATTGCAATGCTCACAGGCACCAGAGAGATTCCGTAGACCATGGTCTGAATAATAAGACCTAACAATATCGGCATAAAGAACTCGAAAACCGGGAAATAACGGAGCGCCGGGTTCTTGAACTTTGATACGAAATAAAAAATGTATCCATAGAGGATAAGCGCTACGGCCGCGACAATAAAGACAAAGAAGAGCGGTCCTCTGTGGTAGACATTGATCTCATCTATGTCGAAGACTATCGGCACAAAAATATTGACAATGATCAGCGCAAACTGAATAAAGCTTACGATTAAGAAACATATCTTCTGGCTCTTTGTGATCTTCTTGTCGATATGTTTGATGATCATATGGACCAGGAAAATTCCGAATAAGATGTTATACAGGAAAAGGTAACTGTTGCCGAGCAAAAGCACGAAATGATAGAACTGCTGTCCTGCTCCGATCCTTCCATCCAATTCCGAAGCAATACCGTCAATCAGGCAGTTTGCGATCGATGCGATTATCATTCGGAACAGGATCCGGCTCTCGTCTTTACGTCCGGGCAGGTTCCAGCCTCTTGTGACCAACAGGGTCAGAAGAATAGCAATACCGATAAAATCGGCCACGATTACAGAATAGATGTTAATAATGGGTACCATAAGAAGATTATACTATCCCTTTTTTGAATTGTAATTATTCTTTTATCTATTTAAAGCTTTGAGGCTTGATATCAAGTGTTGGTCCCATCCAAAGGCGGCCAAGCCGGACAAAAAGCGGCAGACCATTTAAGACCTGCCGCCGGTAAAGTCTGTTAATAAGATCTGTCAGATGAGTTCTGCAAGATCAACGTATTCAAGATCCAATGCCTTGGCAACATTCTTATTTACGATCTTGCCGTCGTAGCAGTTAACGCCCAGAGCGATTGCCTTGTTTGCCTTAACAGCTTCTTCGAGGCCGGAACCGGCAATCTGGAGACCGTAACGGAGTGTAGCGTTTGTGAGAGCGATAGTGGATGTTCTCGGAACTGAACCGGGCATGTTGCCTACGCAGTAGTGAACGACACCGTCTTCTACGAAGATCGGATCATCGTGTGTGGTGACGCGTGAAGATTCACCACATCCGCCCTGGTCGATAGCTACATCTACGAATACAGCGCCGTTCTTCATCTCGGGAAGATATTTGCGCTTGAAGAGCTTCGGTGTAGAACCGCCGGGAATAAGTACGGAACCGATTACGAGGTCAGCTTCCTTGACTGCTCTCTCGACGTTGGAATCGTTGGAAACCAATGTCTGGATGTGTGAACCGAATCTGTTGTCGAGCTCTTCAAGTCTCTTGAGGTTGACGTCAAGGATCGTAACATTAGCACCCATGCCGACAGCGATCTTGCACGCATTCATGCCGACTGTACCACCGCCCAGGATAACTACATTTGCCTTAGGTGTGCCGGGTACGCCTGCGAGCAGGATTCCTTCACCGCCGAACTTCTTTTCGAGATACTTGGCGCCTTCCTGAATGGAGAGACGGCCTGCGATCTGGCTCATAGGAGCAAGACATGGAAGTGATCCGTCAGCTTCCTGGATCGTCTCATAAGCAACTGCCTTTACCTTGCCATCGAGGAGAGCATCTGTCTGCTCTTTGTCTGCAGCGAGGTGGAGATATGTATAGAGAATAAGGCCTTCTCTGAAGAGCGGATATTCTTCCGGCAGGGGTTCTTTTACCTTGACCATCATGTCAACGAGAGCCCAGATGTCTGCGGCGTTGTCGATGAGCGACGCACCGGCATCGATGTACTCGTTGTCCGTAAAGCCGGAACCGACTCCTGCGCCCTTTTCCATGTAAACATGGTGTCCTGCTGCGACATAGGCTTTGACATTGTCGGGTGTGAGGCCTACACGGAACTCATTGTTTTTGATCTCTTTTACGCATCCGATCTTCATATTCCTTTTTCTCCTTGAGAATTAGTTATTGACCGCGCCCAAACCGCGGACAGATAATATTATAAAGTACATTTGAGATATTGTTTTCTATTCATTCACACTAAAAACACAAAGCCAATTTATACTTAAAGTACATATTCATTCGGAGGCCTCGCTCTTGGAACTCAAGGACATAAAGAGATTCACGCTCATTATCAACAGCATAATCCTGGTGCTGGTATTTATGCTTGCGGCTTTCTTTGTGTACTGCAAAGCAACGTTCCTGATCTGGTTCAGCATTCCAACCGCACTGGTCTATGTTATCGGTTACTTTCTGATCAGGAAAGAACGTCTCGAGATCTATACGAGAGTCGTATATTTCTGGCTCACGCTTTATATGTGTTTATGCACGGTCTTTCTGGGATACAGAATGGGATTCCATCTTTATTGCATGTCGATGATCCCGATCAGTTTCTATGCGGAGTTTATGGCTGACAAGCTCGGCAAGAAAAAACTCAACGCATTTGCAACGAGCGGCGCAGTCGCATTCTGTTATCTTGTATCAACTGGTTATTCCGCAGCTAACGGAGCGGTATATGAGGTTGATACGACGGTAAGAGGTCTTGTCTGGACCATGAATTCCGTCATTACGATCTCGTTCATGATCATCTATTCAAAACTCGTACTCAGCATGATCGGCGATTACGAAAAGAAACTCAAAGACGTTGCCCACAAAGACAGGCTCACAGGTCTTTATAACCGTCACTTCATGATGGACGAGATCGAAAAAGCTTACAAAAGTGATAAGACCGCTTATGTCATAATGTCTGACATCGATAACTTCAAAAAGATCAACGATCAGTATGGCCACAATGCAGGTGACTATATTCTCGTAAGCATTGCGAACATCATGAGGGAAGCCTGCGACGATATAATAGTCTCCCGCTGGGGCGGCGAGGAATTCCTGATACTGGTTTCCGGCAAAGAAGAAGATCACGTTCTGGCAGGAATAGAAAAACTCAGGAAGAATATAGAATCCGAAGATTTTGTTTTCGAAGACCGGCATATAAAAGTCACCATTACTTCAGGTGTTGCAGCCCGCGCAAAGGGACAGTCGATTGATAACTGGATCAACGATGCTGACAACAAACTTTATACGGGTAAAAATACAGGTAAAAACAAAGTCGTCTTTTAACTGACTGCACCTGTTCCAATGTTATAATTATTTCAATTATTCTTTGGGAGGTGCTGTTATGCCGTTTTGTTCTAAGTGTGGATCCGAACTGTCATCTGATGAACTTTTCTGCCATGTGTGCGGAAATGCTACCGGACGGAACAGAGTTGTTTCAGAACTTGCTTCTCTTTCAAAAGAAGAGAGCATTGAATTTGCATCTAAACTTGCCAGAGAATACAGATCATTGGACAGACTTAAGAAAGAGATCGCTGAGACAGATGCCGTCGTCAGAAGTCCTTTGCCTGAGATGCCGCGTCATTCAGCTTTTAAGTTTTTCTGGCCGTACCTCCTGAACGGTGCTGTTGTCTTTTTTGGAATATTGATTGTCGGCGGAATAATCCTGGCCGCAGCAGGTGTCGAATTCGCAACAGGATTCGAGATCGTCTCTCTTGCAGCTTTTGCCGGCCTGGCTGTTACTCTCATAGTCGGCGGAAATATTGCCAGAAAAAACAGAGCTGTGCTGAATAAAAAAGAAGAGGACAGCATGCAGGAACTCATCAAAAATGTCGAAGATAAGAAGAAAGCGCTCGTGGATCTCAATGAACGCTATTCAGCTCAAACAATGAAGCTCTCTGAATTAGAAGTATCTATCCCCATAAAGCACCGCAACAAGATCAGTATGGAAGGTGTACAGGCTTTGCTCAAGGCAAATAAAGCCGAAAACCTGTTTGATGCTTTGAACAAACTGGGATAAGAAAAAACAAAACCTAAAAAAGAGTCCGGATCTGAACCATCCGGACTTTTTTTCTTGGGGGCTGTTATGAAGAAAATATGAAAAGCATTATTGCTTGGATGACTACATTATTGCCCCCTGACCTAAAACGAACTTGAAATGCATGAGGAAAAGTTGAGTGAAATCATTTATACTGTCAGAAGGTGGCTAATACAATTAAGGAGACTATACCTATGGAAGGTTATAAATTCTTTGATGAAAACGGCACTTTTAAATTAAACGATCCCGAACTTTACAGCTATCTTTACTTCCCCGTTGGAGCAGCCAGCGGCATGATGGGATGCCTTACGCCCGAATTAGGCGGCGATCTTAAGACCTCCCAGAACACATTCATCTTAGAGCCCGTATCCTCCGATAATCTTCACAACAACCGCTCTACCAGAAACTTCTGGCTCTGTTTTGAAGACGGCACGCTCATATCGGCAACGGGCGCTTCCGCTTCCCAGCATGCGAAAAGATTTACAGAAGAAAAAGACAAAGTCACCTTAACAAACGGCCTTTTATGGCAGAGCATCCGACGCCTTATAAGCGAAAGGGATCTTGAGATCGGGATCACCACTTTCGTACCTGTTAATACCTCAGACAGAGTCGAACTTACAAGGGTCAGAATTACCAATAACGGCACTTCGCCCGTTACTTTCACACCGACAGCCGCAACACCCATCTACGGACGTTCGGCTGACAACATCAGAGACCACAGAAACGTTACTTCCATGCTCAACCGCATGACCGTTACCGAATACGGCGTAACAAACGATCCCACCCTCACTTTCGACGAAAGAGGACACAGAAGAAATAAGGTCATCTACGGTTTCTTCGCAGCTGAAGGCGAAGGCAATAAGCCTGTATCCTTCTGCCCTGTCGCAGAAGATTTCATCGGCGAAGGCGGAGCTTTCGACAACCCGAGATTCCCTGTAACAGGCGCTCCCGCTGCAAAGCCCGGCACACGCGTTGACGGCTTTGAAGCAATGGGCGCAGCTATGTTTTCGAAAAAGACACTGGAACCGGGCGAGGACATTGATTACTTTTTCGCGCTCGCAATAGACGACCTCGAAAAGCCTTCCGATACCGAAGAAGAGATCCTCTCTGTATCTGATGCCCTTCAGGCAAAGGCCGTTAAATATCTGGATCCCACTGCTTTCGATAAAGGCTGGGCCGATAACATGAATTACTGGGTCGACAGGAATAATGTCAGATTCCACACAGGTGACGAGGACTTCGACAACTGGATGAACTGGGTCGGTGTTCAGCCGATGCTTCGAAGGATCTACGGCTGCTCATTCCTTCCCCATCACGACTACGGCAAGGGTGGCAGAGGCTGGAGAGACCTCTGGCAGGACTGCCTGGCGCTGATAATAATGGATCCTTCAGACGTAAGAGGCATGCTCGTTGATAACTTCGGCGGAGTAAGATGCGACGGCACCAACGCTACCATAATAGGCAGCAAGAGCGGCGAATTCATCGCTGACCGTAACGGCATCACGAGAGTCTGGATGGACCATGCGATGTGGCCTTTCATGACGATGGACCTCTACATAAAGCAGACAGGCGACCTTAAGATCCTGGACGAGACGGCGCCCTACTTCATTGACCGCCAGGTAATGAGAGGCGAAGAACTGCTGGACAAGGATACCGATCTTTCCTGCGTGTCCTGCAGCGGCACGGTCATGGAGCATCTCCTCCTTCAGAACTTTGCATCTTTCTTCGATGTAGGCGAGCACGGCCACATGAAGCTCAGAGGCGCCGACTGGAATGACGCACTCGACATGGGTAATGACAAGGGCGAGAGCGTGGCCTTCACGGCAGCTTACGCAGGCAACTACAAAAAGCTCGCATCGATCTTAAGAGAGTACAAAAAGGTCTCCGGAAAGGCGTCCATAGAGGCCTGTGAAGAGCTCGAGGGCCTCCTTGGCGTTTACGACGCAGATAAGCTCCAGACCGTGTTGTTGAGCTATTGTAACAATGTTAAAACAGGTTTTACGGGCGCAAAGAAGGCCTTTGACATCGACCTGCTCGCAGATGACCTCGAGAAGAAGGCTGACTGGATAATCTCCCACATCAGGCAGACCGAATGGTTCACCGATCCTGACGGCTATTCCCGCTACAACGGCTACTACGATAACAGCGGAAACGCATTAGAGAAGAACGGCGACAAGCACGGCAGACCCGCCATGATGCTCACGGGCGAAGTGTTCACGGTCATGTCCGGCGTTGCGACCGAAGAGCAGATCGCTGATATCGTTAAGTCCGCCGACAGATACATCTACGATCCTTCGATCGGAGGATATAAGCTCAATACTGATTTCGGTGAGATCAAGACCGACATGGGCCGTATGTTCGGCTTCTCCTACGGTCAGAAGGAAAACGGCGCGGTCTTCTCGCACATGACGGTCATGTTCGGAAACGCCCTTTATTCCAGAGGCTTTAAGGAAGAAGGCTGGAAGGTCCTTGGCACTCTCTACCGCCACGCAGCGGACTTTGAGAAGAGCAAGATCTATCCCGGCGTTCCTGAATATTTCGATCCCAAGGGCAGAGGCGTTTACCACTACCTCACGGGTGCGGCAAGCTGGCTCATGCTCACTGTTCTTACAGAGATGTTCGGTATAAAAGGTTCTTACGGTTCGATGGTATTTGAGCCCAAGCTCCTGCCTTCTCAGTTCGACTCTGATGGTAAGGCTTCTGTCGAATTCGAGTTCAACGGCAAACCGGTCACGGTGGTTTATAAGAAAGATGTGAGCGCTTCAGCGGTAAAGTCGATCACGGTCGACGGAGTGCTCATAAGCGAAGGTGCAAATGTGCTCCCCAAGGACAAGATAGGCAGCGTGATCGAGATAGAACTTAACTGATACGAGTGTTTTTATTGGTTGATGAATGGTGAAGGCCGCGGTTAAACGACAGGCTTGGCTCCTTTGAAGGCTGCGGTTTTCGAGGCTGTCAAATTGTTGCTCTAAATGTTGCTCTTTCTGTCCGCTTAGAAGGCAACAAATCCTTAACTGAGGATTCAGAAACGCAACAATCCTTACCGGCCTGCCTCAGACCCTGTTATATGTATCCATGTTGCCCTGCCAGGTGACGGTTATCCTTGAGCCGCCAAATGCGAAGCAGTATTCCCAGCCGCCGTTGTCGTCGGCGCTTCCTACCTGGGAAGCAAGGGTCCTGTCGGCGTTGTCGTACTCCATGTCGTAGTCGAACTTCTCGAGAAGTCCTTCTTCAAAATGGTAGAACTCGACCTTGAAGCCCTTATCGGTCACGTCGTAGATCGTGAAATGCTCTTCTGTATTAGCCGACTGATAGGTGCCTTCCCAGCCCTGAGGCTTGGTCTCGGCAGTGGTAACTGTTGTATCTTCGGTATTCTTTTCGACGACAGGTTCAGGATCTTTGCCGCATGCTGCAAGGGACAGACCCAAGCCCGCAGCAAGTATAGCTGCCAATAATCTCTTCATATTTCTTTCTCCGTTTTTTTCGCTCAAGGGACATTATATACGACTTGGGTTCCGCAAATGAGCGAAGTTTGTAGGAAAGATCCCCGCATAATTGAAAACCGCCAGAAAAACTCCTAAAATAACTTCGCTGATATTAATACGGGATGGATTAGTAGATAAATGGGTCTCTTGAAGAAAAAGTCTTTGTGGCTTGGCGCGTTGTTCCTGCTTGTTCTTGGCGGCGCAACCGTATATGTCGTCTACAAAGAACTTAAGGGTCAGGACATTTTGGGAACGCTTAAGAACGCCGATATCCGGTGGGTATTGGCCGCTGTCCTGGCGATGGCCGTCTATGCGGTATGCGACGGCATAAATATCAGCAGATGCTTAAAGCTCGCAGGGTATAAGATCTCCTTCGCGCAGATGATGAAGTATTCATTTGCAGGATTCTTTTTCAGTTCGATAACACCGTCTTCGACAGGCGGGCAGCCGGGCCAGCTCTATTTCATGGCCAAGGATAAACTGAAGGTGTCGCACAGCGCATTTACGCTCCTGTGCGCGCTTTTGAGCTTCCAGTGCGCAGCGGTATTCTTAGGCGTCATTGGCGTCATCTGCTCGCGCGGTGAAGTCTTTAAACTCCAGGGCAGGTTCTCGTATGTCTTTCCTATCGGCTTTGCCTTAAATCTTGCGATAATCGCATTTCTTATATGCGTTCTCTTTACGAGGAAGCTTGCGGGCTTCTTCATCGGGATCGGACTTAAGATCATAAAGATGCGCGGCATAAAGCCGGGTGAGAGATTTAAGTTCTTAAGGTCTTTCGCATCTTACAGGAAAGCGGCTGCGCTCCTCCGCAGAAATAAGGCAGTATTCGTTAAGATGCTCATTACTTCATTTGTGCAGCTGGTACTTTTCCACACGGTTACATTCCTCTGCGCACATGCCGTAGGGTGCACTGACCTTGACTGGTTCACGGTCCTCCGCACGCAGGCGTCGCTTTTTATATCGGTATCTTCACTGCCGCTTCCGGGCGCTGCAGGCGTTACGGAATACGGTTATGCGCTGTTCTATGCGGATCTTATTCCGGCAGCGTTATTGGGAAGCGTTATGCTCCTGTCGCGTTTTGTAAGCTTTACGCTGCCGCTTGTGATGAGCGGATTGGGATTGGTATCTCTCTCGGTCAAGCCTGCGAAAAAGTGATCAGTTGAATCCGAATAGCTTTCTTGCTATCTGGTAACCTAAGCGGTGCAGAGGATAGCTTATCCAATGGGGCCATTTGCGGACAGGGCCTATCATGTGCTTTGTAAAAGGTCCTTTGGTGATCCACTTGTAGTATTCGGGGCGCTTTTGCTCGATCTCATCCAGGAAAGACTGCATGACCTGTTCGTCCTCTTTCGTGTGAAGACGGAGCAGGAATGAGACTGTCGCAAGTGTAACTATCTCCGTGTAGTAGTAGAGGTATTCGCGCTGAGCATCATTCGTCAACGAATCCGTATCAAGTTCATAGAGCATAAGGCGGTTTACCTTAAGCTGCTGGTCCATGCGGCTTAACATGACCTTCTCATTTACGGACTGGTCTTCACGGCCGATGAAATAGCGGTAAAGATCGACATCAAGGTAGTACATCTTCTCTACCTTCATCATGGGGTAGCAGACATAAAGATGATCTACATAGAAAGTGTGCTTGGGAAGCTTCATGCCGCTCTCTCTTGCAAGTTCGGTGCGGTATGTCGCAGAGTGCATCAGGATATAAGAACCCGTTGCCCACTTGCCGACTTCATCCCATCCGAAGAGCCTGCCGACAGGAAGAGTCTTGCGGTAATTGATCGGGCATCTCTTACCCTCGTTGACCTTCTCATAAACATAGTTGGTGATAACAAGATCTGCGGCCTTTTGGGGATCGCGCATTTCTTCCAGAACATCAAGGAGTTTTAGGAGAGATTCTTTATCGAGCCAGTCATCGGAATCGAGCACTCTGAAATAAAGGCCTGTAGCTGCGCTAAGACCTGCCATTACTGCATCACCGTGACCGCCGTTCTCCTTCTTTATAAGACGGACGGTATCCGGATATTTCTCTATATATTCCTCAGCGATCTTGGAAGTGTCATCGGTTGAACCGTCATCAACAACGATTACTTCCACCTGCTCCTTGCCCGGCAGGAGGCTGTCAACAGCCCTTCTTACATAATCCTGCGAGTTATAGGAGGGTATCGCCACCGTTAAAAGCTTCTGCATTAACCCTAACTTACCCTTTCCGCAATAAACCGATAGTCATTATAATCATCGGAAAAGAAAAGTTCTACCTATTGGAGAAATGTATATTTTGTTTGACTAAAAAATCCTTATTTTTCCGACATTAATCGGCTTTTTTGCGTGGTTTTCTTAATACTCCCAGTAAGGTCTCGACGCCTATAAGAGGAATGGCGGTAATAAGGCCGGCGATAAGTATCCTGCTTCGGATCTCTTTGTTATATGATTCTGCCCATGCTTTCGAAAATTCTGCAGAACAGTAATTCGAAGCAGGATAACAGTGCATCAGTTCCATCTGAAGATTTCCGGCATCAGACTTGTTCTTTGTTGTAATCAGCATGCTCACATCTGATATGGCATCTTCTTCAACAAGATAATTGCTAAGCTTTTTATTGAACTCGTCCCACGTCTCCGGATCGTACTCGTAATACAGGAAATAATCCGGCTCTTCGCTGACCTGCTCGACTTTTTCTTTGCTTATTCTGAAGACAACATATTTCGAATTTGGGAGCCTGGGATTATGAGAGATCTCAATGCCGAATACCGATCTCATGCCTGACGGATCTCCGTAAAAGACATATGCATCATACGGAATTGCAGCCTTAAGGGTATCTCCTGAATTGATCCTTTCACAGAACTCGGTAAAAGCGGCATCGTCAAAGATGAAAAGGCTCTTGACCTCGTCCATTTTCGAGATCTCAGGCACTGTTTCATAAGTAATAAGGGCAGTATCATCAATAGGCTCAATGCCTCTTGCTTTGGCATATCTCTGATTCAGTTCGCCGAATTCCTTGTCAACCGTATATACGTAGACCGAGCTTGAATCAGGGACTTCGTCCGTACTGCGGTTTATGATGTAGTAAACGCCTGCAGCGGCTCCGAATACGAAAAAGACCGTGACCGGGATCACTATCATCAGTATCAATAAAACTTTCGAACGCATAAAAACTATCCCCCTTGCTGATCTTTATCAGCAACAAGTATTGTACCATCTTTTACTGATATAATTTCATTAACAGAATACTGAAGGAGGATCATCACATGACCAGATGGGAATTCTTTAAATCACCCAAAATGAGTGCGATCAGCAAGAACATCTTTACATGTGCAGTATTAGGCTATGTCCTTTCAGGTCTTACGCTGTACCTGAACGTAATTAAGAGCGGGCTTTATTCATCGATCCCCACTGTTGTAGTACTGCTTGCATGCTCGCTCCTGATCCACCTTCTTCAGAGCAGAGTAGCAGCAATAGTCCTGACCGCATATTCAGTCCTTCATATCTACATCACATCGATCGCCAACGGAAAGCTCAGCGGATGGTGGGTCGTATTCATCGGTGTCTATGCGATCATCATGACCTTCAAGTTCCAGAAGGCATGGCAGGAGGAAAAAGAATTCGGAGAAGGAGAATAAACAGTTCCATGGATCTTAAACGTTTGCCTTATCAGTTCACGGTTTGCAAATTGAAGTCTGAATCAGATCTTGTACCGGAGAAGGATTTCTGGTTTGCTGCGCGCACCGACGAAGAGATATCACTTGTATGCAAGACATCCGACTGCCCTTCCGACACGCTCGAAAGAGATGACGGCTGGCGTGGCTTCCGCATCGAAGGAATTCTGGACTTCTCGCTCATCGGGATCTTATCGAAGATATCTTCGATACTCGCGGAAAATAAGATCGGTATCTTTGCCGTATCGACATATAACACGGACTATATCCTCGTGAAGGAAGAAAACTTCGAGAAAGCCTTGAGTGTGCTGAAAGACAAAGGATATAACATAAAGTAAAAAGCAAAGCGGCTGTCTCACATACGAGGCAGCCGCTGTTTCTTAGAAAGCAAAAGTGCTTATCTGATCGCAATCTCTATCTGAGGTTTCTCTCCTACAGCATTGTCACCTGCTTCCACCGTTATGACATAGTGATCTGCCGGAAGCGAGACATTGTAAGTGATCATACGGACCAGTCCGTTAGGAACAGGTGCATTGATGATGTTGCTGCCCTTATCGCCGTCTATCCTGACCTTGTAGTCACCTTCAGCATTCGTGATTACAACGACTACTGTAGCATCGCGGTCTTCCTCTACCGTAAAATCGAGATCGGTGTTTTCCTTGGACTCAGCAGTAATCTGATAACCGATGGTTGTGTTGAGGAGCATGTTCCTTGCTGTGCTAACGGTGTTTACTGCGACACCTCCGGCAAGAAGAACCGTTGCAAGGATTCCCGCAAAGAGGAATCTGATCTTCTTATGGCCCTCAGGATATACGAGCATAAGTCCTACAGTGATAAGGATAGGAGATGCAAATCCGAGGATCATGTATGTGCCGAGTACTGAAGAATAATCGATCGATGAAGCTGATACCGAGCCGGTGTTCCCCTGTCCCAGAAGATATGTGATACTTACCGAGATCATGTTGTTCGTGAAGTGCATGATCATCGACAAAATGATGTTGTTCTTCTTTACTACGACATAGCTTAAGAAAAGTCCGAGAGTCATTGTCGTAAGGAATCTTAAGACTGACATGTGATTGATTCCGAAGAATAAGCCCATGATGAGGACGATTACCCAGTCGTGCTTCATGCCTCTGAAGTTGCTTAAGATGGCGCCTCTGTGGATCGCTTCCTCACAGATCGCAGGCATGAGGGCGACGATAAGAACTGCCATAGGGAAATTAAGATTTCCGTAGATAAACGAATTCAGATCTCCAACCTCAGATGTTGCTGACGGGAAGATGACCGCTGTGATCGCAACCAGTATTAACGAGAGAGGGAATGCGCCCAGAACGAGAAGGATCGATCCGAAGATATCCCTTGCTTTAACTTTCTTTACAGGAAAGACTTCCCTGATCTTGACTTTGCGTATAAGACAATAGACCACTGCAAGTATCAGAAATCCAAGCTCTGTCAGAACGAGACCCGGTATTCCGAGGTGCTGCTGGAGCGGTGCACATACGAATATAAAGAATGCCATCAAGACTCCGAAAAGGACAAATCCCATCCATGGGCGCAGTCTGCCCTGATCACTTAATTTTTCCATAAGTAATTTCCTCCATATTTGCGGATTATTAATTTTTTGAAATGTTGTGTTTATTCGTGTATTGCGCGCTCTTTTTTTAGCTTTCCGATATTAACGAAGAGCCTGACTGTTGCAATCGCTGCGAAAACGGAAAGAACAAACACCGCTGATGCACAGATAAAATTCAGAGGCAGGAAGTGTCCCATTCCGAATGCATACCAGAGATTCAGCAAGGTTGCTGAGAGCATCATTACCATAACGAATATCATGTATCCGGCCATTACTCTCATGCCTTTGATCCTGGAATCGATGTCGGAGAACAGATCGATCCCGTCAGGGTAATCGGCCTTTAAAGCCCTTGTGTATATCCAGGTTGTACCGGGATAGTTGATATAGCAGACGACCTTGATCCCCATTTCCTCCAGGAACTTCAGATACTTTCTGTTCTCTTCGCTGTCTGCCCAGCCCTTGAGGAAAAGCGTTTTGTAAGTATAGAGGTCAGCTTCTGTTTCTTCAAATTCGAAAGTCAGCCTTCCTGCATGTTCAAGAGAGTATCCGTGTGAAGCCATCTCATTGATCCAGGCCTGTTCTTTCTCGAGCTGCCAGATCCAAAATATTTTATGAATGACTCTGCGCATTTTCAGTTTCCTCCCAATATCCTCTTGCCGTTTTCGACGAGTTCCGAGAGCCTGTCAAGTTCTTCTTTGAGTACGGCAAGACCATTCTTGGTGATCACATACTCCTTCTTACGGCTCTCAGGATTCTCCGGCAGAGCATCTATCCATCCCTTCTCCACGAGCGTATTAAGCGCTCCGTATAATGTGCCCGCAGCAAGCTTCACACGCCCGTTCGAGAGCTCACCCACATTCTGGATTATTCCGTATCCGTGAAGCGGTTTCTGAAGCGACAACAGTATGTAGAAGACTGCTTCGGTTAACGCTAACTGTGGCATTTCCTTTATCCTCCTTTATATCGGCTTCCGATATATCGTAGCCCGAGTATATCGTCTCCCGATATAGTTGTCAAGAGCCTGTAAAAAACTTTTCATATTGCGGAAAAAGTCGCCTTCGCTTAAAGTGTTACAATGTCATAAGAAAAATAATAAAAGGAAAATACTATGCTTCTCAAAGAACTCAAAAAAGCTAAAGGCTCCATTATCAACTTTCTTCTTCTGGCTTTTTTCCTCATCTATTTCGGAAGGGCTGAGATCGGTTCTTCCAAGACCGCTTATCTGATCGTAGGCGTTTTCGCGCTCATTGCATTTGCGGTAAATCAGTTCGTCCGCTTTAAGAACGTTGATACAACGCCCAAAAAGCGCGATAAAACTGAGCTCATCACGCTTATCGTGGCAGGGGTTCTTTTCGGGCTCATAGTAATGCTTGCAAATTACGCAATGTTCCTTCCTTTGATCATGTGGCAGAGAGTCATCATCGCAATACTGCTCTTCTGCTCATCTTTCGTCGTATTTATCGATATTTTCCTGTTTGTTGAGAATATCCTGTCACAGATAGAACTCAGAAAAGACAATGCTCCCTGCAAGCCGTGGATCTGGTTTGCTGTATTCTTCGTACTCCTTGCGGGAATCTATCTTACTGTTTTCTATCTCTGCTCTTATCCGGGACAGATCTGCTCTGACAGCTTAAACCAGATAAAGCAGGTGCTTCACGGTGACTATTCCAACCACCATCCTGTATATCAGACATGGCTCATCGGACTGTTCATGAACATAGGCATGAACTGGTTCACTGACATCAATGATGCAGTCGCAACGTATACCGTCTTCCAGATACTCTTCATGTCTGCATGCACGTCATTCATGCTCACCACGATGATCCAGGCCGGCAGCAGAAGGATCTTCACGATCGCCTGGCTCGTCTGGTTCATGCTGACGCCTTGCCATGTGATATTCAGCTTCACGATTTGGAAGGACAGCATCTACGGCGCGATCGTATGCCTCTTCACCGTCGCATTGTTCAGGATCATCAAGAACATCGGCAAAAAACAGCTTACAAATTACATTCTCCTGAGTCTGTCAGGCATCGGGTTCAATCTCTTAAGGAGCAACGGCATGCCTGCGTTCATCCTGCTGCTCGTCATTTTACTTATTGTTTTCTTCGCGAAAAAGAAGAACCGCAAACCGAGTGAGGAAAAGAACAAGAGGTCCATGATACTTCTCTGCTGCCTCGGTGCCCTTCTTGCAGCCATGATACTCAAATTCCCTGTTCTTAAGGCAAAGAACATCCCTCAGGCTGACACCATCGAGATGCTCTCGATCCCGGTACAGCAGATCACAAGGGTCGCAAGCGAGAAACATCTGACAGCAAAAGAGAGAGCCGTCATGGACAGGATCGGCAATATCGAGAAGATGGTCGAGCGCTATAACCCCAGGATCTACGACTATGCAAGAGACGTCATCCGTTACGAGGGACATCAGGAATATATCAAAGAACACCCTGTAGAGTGCTTCAACCTCTGGCTTTCCGTAGTCTCAAGACACCCGCTTATCGCAATGGAGGCATGGATCGACCAGACCTCAGGATACTGGAATCCGGGCAACTATTACTGGATGAAGTGGTGGGACGGCGTCTGCGAAGAAGAAGACCTGCACCTTATCGTAAAATCGCCGAAGTTCAACGACTTCTTCCATAACTACGTAAAAGCATTCACGGACGATAACTCAGTCCTCATACTGACCTACAATGTCGGCTTCCACATGTGGATCATCCTGTTCTCAACAGTCTACTGCATCTACAAGAAGCGTAAGGATTACATCTTCGCCCTGCCGGCACTCTGCCTTTTGGGCACTCTCCTTATAGCAACGCTCATGCACGATGAATTCAGATTCGGCTATGCATTCTACACGTGTCTCCCGATCATCGTATTCAGCTGCCTGGGATATAAGAAGGCAGATGCATCTGATGAGGCAGCATCCGCAGCAGAAGGCGCATCAGCCGGAGCAGAGAAAACTCCGAAGAGCCTGAAGGAGAGCATGACAGAGAACGCGTCGAAGCTCTGGGAGAAGATCAAGGTAAAGGTCGATGCGAAGCTCGGTGCAGAGAGCGGTTCTGATGCCGGATCTGTTGTTGCAGCAAACGGCAAGGCTAAAGCTGATCCGAAGGCCGCATCAAAGCCCAAGTCAAAAGCAGAGGCTGATCCTGACCTTATAGATGATTAAGTAATTTCCACGCTTCAAAAGCTCACGTGCTGCGTTATAATGTGCTCTAAAAAGTGAGGATTCCCGATGAAAGCATTAGTCATTAACTGCAGTCCCGTAAGAAACGGTGCCACAGCCGAGATCGTTAACATCATAAGCACAGAACTTAGCACGCGTTACGATACCAAAAGCATCTGCATCGACGATTATTCTTTCGCGTTCTGCAAAGGATGCAGAGCATGCCACAATACGGCATCCTGCGTTATGCCTGACGCACAGGTCATCCGTGACATCATGAACGAGTTCGATGAAGCCGACATCATCGTATCCGTCGCACCTTCCTACTGGGCAGACATTCCCGGCCAGTTCAAATCCTTCATAGACAGGGTTACTCCCTGGTGCAATACCCATGAACCTCATGCCACGATCAAGCCCGGCAAAAAAGGCTACGCTGTCGCACTCCGCACCGGTCCCAACATGCCCGAGTGTGAGCGCCTGATCGGCAGCATCGAACACTTCTACGGGCATCTCGAGATCGAGAGATCAGGCCATCTGGGGCTTACTTCGATCGAATACAAAGAGAACGTCGAGCCCAGAAAAGCCGAGATATTAGAATTCTGCAAGACGATCTGATCTTACCTTAGCAAAAGCACCGGCCCGTCACATGCAGACTTCCCTGTCCGCGACCGATTCCGCGAACGTCCTGTCGTGCTCAACGAAGAGCATTGTAACATTGTTTTCTTTGACCAGACGCTCGATCTCCTGCCTCAGATAGACATCGATGTAATTGAGCGGCTCGTCCCAGAGATAGAGGTCCGCATGTTCACACAAGGACAGCGCGATCATGACGAATTTCTTCTGGCCCAGCGACAGCGCGGAAACATCTCTATAGAGCATCTCCTTCGTAAATCCCATCTTGATCAGGATCGTCGAGAAGATCGTCTTATCGCATCCGCGGGCATCGGCTATGTCATAAAGAGGACCTTCAAGAGATGAAGTGTCCTGGCCGACATAAGAGATCTTGAGGCCGGGAGCGATATAGATGTCTCCTTCCGCAGTGATGCCTTCTGCCTCCCCCAGGCCTGCCAGGAACTTTATAAGAGTGCTCTTGCCGCACCCGTTCTTTCCCTGCAGCGAGATCTTGCTGCCGCGCTCAACTGTCAGATCAAAGCCTTTGACGACCGGCTCGCCGTAACGCATCAGCGTCACGTCCTTAAGGATCACCGGAGTCTTGTTGTGGTGCTCGGTGCCCGTGATCTTAAGTGTCTCGGTGCGCTCGAGGTCCTTCAGGAGGCTCTGTTTTTCTTCGAGCTTGCGCTCGTTGCGGTGCTCCAAGTTCTTGGCGGCAGACATTAATTTGCGCGCTTTCTCAGCCTCATATGCCCTTCTGAAATGGTCCTCGGCTACCTTTGACGGTGCCTTACTCCGGTTCTTGTAGCCTTCAGCCTTCGATGACCACTGTGCGTTTTTCTTCATGGCGGCATCGATGGAACTCATCTCCTTTTTGAGCTGGTCGTTCCTTGCGCGCTCGCTCTCCATGCGCTGCTGATTGTTCTCCCACCACACTGAATAAGAGGCTCCCACGAGCTCTAAGCCGGTCTTCGTGATGACCAGGGTGTGGTCGGTACAGCGGTCCAGGAATGCGCGGTCATGAGAGATCAGGATGAATCCGTCCTTCGACGCGAGATAGTCTGCGACTGCCTCACGGCCGACCCTGTCCAGATGGTTCGTCGGCTCATCGATAAGCGGGTACAGACCGTCAGAAGCAAAGAGGTTTGCGAGCATCAGCTTGGTCCGCTCACCGCCTGACAAAGTCTCCATCGGACGCCACATGATGTCTGGATCTGCTCCCATCAGGTTGAGTTCTTTTCGAACTCTCCAATCCTCATTATCGGGCAGCTCAGTCATTGGGAAAAGGATCGTCTGAGGCACACCGGAGATCGTTCCGCTGTAAGGGAGTTCGCCTCTGAGGAGCTTAAAGAACGTGGTCTTTCCCCTGCCGTTCCTGCCTGCAAGTGCAAGCTTCCACGAAGTGTCCAGAGCTATCGTGACGTCGTCAAATAAGGTCTTCTCAGACCCGTCATATCCGAATGTTAAGTTGTTGATATTAATTGTTGGCATAATGCCTCCTTTCGAAAAGGCCCCATGCCGGATAAATCAAAAGCCGCGACATAAGGAAGCGGCCGCGGCTTATAAAAATGCAATATAAATGAACACACAAAAACAGACTTATCCGCGAGGCAGTTATTAAACTATCAGCAGATTGTCTTCCTCATTGGTGTTCCTCCGTCTTTAAGATTTCTGCCGTGATGATACAGCACGTTTTCCAAGCCGTCAAGAGAGGCCATAAGCAAAAGCCCCGAAATAAAATCACACAGCTTTCACTCAGTCTTCACTTAGATTTCGCCACATTCATTCTGAGGCCAATGCTATACTTCGGTTGGCAAAAGGGAAAGCGCTGTTCATATCAGGAATGCGCTGGAGAAGAATAGCGCTTCCCGGAGTGCCGGTAAACGATCCGGCTATGCATGATACCTTTTCCCAAACAACTGACCCCAATTAACTCCAGAGCATTCCGCTCCCTGCATATATTTTTATGCGCCCGTTTTTTTGATACAATTATATGGGTGCGCGTTAACTTCGTGCCCACGGATTAAGGGTTTTAAGAAGCATCTTAAGGAGTAAGGGTATGGGTAATATTTTCAATACGAGAAGTGAATTTGATAAGCGCGAAGAGCAGGAGAGGATCGAGGCGATGAACGTCGCTTACGGCAACGCGCCTCTTGCCAAGGACACTCAGGGTTCTGCACCGGTGTCCGGCCCTGCAATGATCGATACATCAACACTTACAAATCAGACCACATCAGACAACAAGTGTCCGTCGTGCGGCGCTACACTCGCTTATGATCCTGCCACGGGCGGACTTGTCTGCAACTTCTGCGGCAGCACTGTTGAGCTGAAGACCATGCCTGTTGCTCCGGGAATAGGCTATTCACTTGATGATCTGCAGAATAATGCAGGCCGTCATCTCCTGCAGACGAACAGCAAGGTCCTTATCTGCGGTACCTGCGGCGGTCAGTTCCTCGCAGACAAGAGTTCGCTCTCAGGCTTGTGCCCTTACTGCGGATCCAACTCAATAACAGAGTCCGGCAACACGTCCGGAATGATGGAGCCTACAGGCGTCATTCCTTTCAAGATCAGCAAGGAACAGGCCCAGAACATATTCAATCAGTGGATCTCCGCCAGAAGAATGGCACCTTTGGATCTTAAGAAGAATACCAAGATCACGGATCTAGTAGGCGTATATGTCCCATACTGGGTTTTCGACTGCGACACATACACACCTTACAAGGGCAAGTTCGGAAAGACTTACGGCAGCGGCGACGACCAGTATACGAAGTACCATAAGGCTGAAGGTGTCTGCAAGATGCCTGTTAAGAACCTGACGCTCATGGCATCCAGCAGGCTCGAAAAGGATGCTTACTGGAAGACGGTATCCAAATTCGATTTCAATTTCGTAAAGAGATACGACCCTAACCTTCTTGCAGGTTTCTGGTCAGAGAGCTATACGGTTGACGGAACAACAGCATGGCAGACAGCCATGGGCAAGATCTACGACATGATCCACAGAAGCATCAAGAACATGGAAGACGCTGATGTTGTTGCAAAGATCGACATGAAGCCCGAAGCTTCAAACGTCCATGCGAAGTATGTTCTGGCACCTATCTGGATCACGTCTTTTGATTACAACGGCACAGTCTACCGTGTCCTTGTAAACGGTCAGACAGGCAACATCGTCGGCACATGGCCGAGATCTTTGAAGAGAGTATTCATGATCATCGGTATCGTTGCAGGCGGTCTCTTTGCCTTAAGCTTCCTGCGCGCGCTGATCATGACCATTGTCCAGTGGATCAGTTCGCTCGGCGGCTAAAAGAATCTTGATTTTTGCCGCATTTTGAAGTTGATAGAAAGCATTAGTCTGGGCTTTAATACTGATGTGCTCATTCGAATGTCGGGAATATTAAACCCGAGGAAGTATTTTTATGAAAACACCTATAAAAAAGATCGGGGCCGCTGTTCTGGCGGCATCCTTTCTTGTCTCGTTATTCACCGGCGGATGCAGCAGATCCTCAAAGAATGCAGTTAAAGACGAATCAGGGCTCGTATTAAGCGGCAAGATGCCCGACAAGCTCCCGGACGGAATGTTCTGGTATGACTTCGCGGAAAACACGGAACTCTTCGATCGTGTGAAAGAAACAGTCGGTGAATATTTCCTATGCGATATCACCTTCTTCTCTGACCGGACATGGCTCTTTCTTACTGAGACCGAACCCAAGGAACCTGTCTACCACATAATGTCTTTTGACAAAGACAATAATGCAGCATGTGATTTTGTCATCAGGAATGAGTTCGGAGATAACGTCAGTCTGGATAATATGATTGCAGGAGACCGCCTGTATATCGATGCTTATGATTTTGCCACGCGCGAACAGATCCTGTTCCCTATAGATGAGGCTACAGGAAGCATCTCACCTGAAAACAGGATAGCACTGACAAAGAACTCATCAGAAAATGAAGCTTCGAACAGATTCGTATTTGCCGGAAGCGACATAGCCATGCTCAGGCATGATAAGAATACGTCAGTTGAACTGATCGATCCTGCAGACGGCAAGGTAAAGAAAAAAGTAGCGCTCGATAATCTCTCAAGGGATTTTCATATTAAATTCCCGGAAGGCATTATCAGTGCCGGAAGCAACAAGGCCGTTGTCTGGGGAAGTACTTCCGCAAATTACAATTTCGGACAGATAAGATACTGCCTGGTTGACTTTGAGACCGGAAAGATCAGCGCCCTTGACGAGATGGAATATGTCAAGATCCCGCTCCGCAATCTCACATACTGCAACGGCATGCTCGTAACAGTAACTGACGGCGGTGTGTACAGCATTGATACGGAAGGCGGCACATGCAAGATGATACTGTCTTTCAACTGCTCTGTCTGCAACAGATTCCTTGTCAATAATTCCGAATTGAAATATGCAGATGACGACAGACTTCTTTTCTGGTATTCATCGAAATATGTCGGTGATGATATAATCCCTTTCACGCTCTGCACATTCACCAAATCAGACGAATATCCTGCAGCAGGCAAGAACATCCTTACTGTCGCTTCGACTGAAGACTTGGATTACAGCATCTCCGAAGCGATAATGCGCTTCAATCAGGAGAGTGATTCGTCATTTATGCTTTTCGATAACCGGTATAAGACAAACAGCAAGATCGACTATACAAATGCCGATAACACAGACAAAGCAACGCTTGACAGCCTCAATTCTTATGCATCCGTATCAGACCGTCTGGCAATGGACATTATTGCCGGAGAAGGCCCTGACATCCTGATCACAAACGGTGCGAATGAGCAGCTCTCTAAGAAGGATTATTTCATTGACCTCTCTGACTATCTGAAGAATGAGAGTGGCATCAGCGAATCTGATTATTTCATGAATGCCATCGAGGCTTCGAAATTTAACGGAGCGCTTTACCAGTTCCCTATCGGCTTTTATGTCGATGGTCTCCTAGCTTCCGAAAGTGATCTCAATGGCAGGAACGGATTAACATTTGAAGAATATGCATCCATGGTAAAGACAGTCTGCAACGGGCAGGATCCTTTATATGATCACCAGCTGTCTTTCTCAAGAACAGAAGTCGCGACTAAGCTTTTCGCGAACTCGAGCGGAACGTATATCAATAACGGAAAGATCGATGTGAACTGCGATGATTTCAAGGCAATACTCGATTACTGCAAAGAACTTCCCGCCAAAGGATACTTCGAAGGCAAAGATGTCGATGCAGAATGGGAAGACTTGATGTCAGCAAAGGAAAGCATGCGCGTCCAGCCCACCGTGATCTACGGTTTCAGCGATTATGAGAGCTTTGCCGAGAAGTTCGAAAATCCCGTGATCTGCGGCTATCCGTCAGTTGACGGAAGGACAGCGTCAGTCGGTTCAAATACCGCCGTGTCGATCTCCTCGTATACCGGAGACTTGGATTCGTGCAAGATATTTCTGAGTATACTTCTCTCAGAAGATATCCAGAAGACATTCTTCATGAATATCCCTATCAATAAGAAATGCGCGAAGGATTTGGCTCTTTCTGCGATCGAAAGCACCAACAGAAATATAGAAAAAAATGCCGGCATGAAATATGCAAAGGTAGGAACAAAACTCGACACCGCACTTGCAGACAGATATATAGAGCAGCTCTCCACGGCAACAACTTCCGCCTTTGTCTACCACAGCATCTCACTCATTATCTATGAAGAGATCCCGGCATACTTCGAAGGCCAGAAGTCCTTTGAGGAAGTCACTAAGACGATCAACGACAGGGCTCAGACCGTGCTGAACGAGAGGAAATAGTATCAGCCGTTAGCCCGAAGTCTTCATGCGCCGTTAATTATTGCTGTATCAATAATTACTGACGCATGGGTCAATGGCTTCTCCTGTAATTGCATTTACGATAACAGGATCTCTGTCCGCGCTGTCTGAGCCCATAGCCTTATAATTTGAATGCATATAGAAGACCCAGAACGGATAAAGATATGTTTCATAAGTATCACTTGTGGTTTTTTCATCACTAAAGATCTCATTGCTCATATCATAGACAGTGACCACAAGGTAGACCAGTTCAGCGGCATATATATGTGTCTCTTTGTTCTCTGATAACCGCTCTATTATTATCGGTTTGGCCTTATCAAAAGCCTGTTCAACGGACATAACCGGCTTGCTCTTCAAATAGACTTCAGTGTCTTTCTTGTTAGCTGTATAGCAATGCACTTCATAAATATCCTTGCCGTCATAGAATTCAATCCATTCCTCGCTTTCAATAGTAGTTGTCTGCTTCATTGCTTTATCGTAACGCAAGCAAAAAAAGTCCGCATTCGCCGGCAAGCCGACGATTATTCCGTCTATAACACGCCTTGTTACATAGTAGTCGAATGGCCTTCCCTTGATAGTGTCAAGGATGTAATCTCTTCTGTTGTATGGGTTATCGTAATCAATCTCATAAAGATCAGTATTTGTCGGCGGATAGGTAAATCTTAATGTGTAGTCTCCGAAAACCGCTTCAGGAAATGCTGATCTGATCTTTGCCATTTGCTTATAATCAGCATTATCAAGCCTTACCATCGAATCATTTACACTGTTTCTTTCTGCTTTGGATAAGACCTCTTCAGTACCCGTTTCACTGTTATGTCCTATTAAGCATGTCAGTGACGAATATGCCTGAAATAAACAATCTGTCCATCCTTCGACCGGATTATAATGAACGTTCTTATCTTCATAAGAGGGAATTATCCGGTAAACATTTGCCGTCTCAGGGTATCCATATGTCAGTAATTTTCCGTCCAGCTGATACTCTTTGCCTGCTTTTATATATTTGATCGCAAACGAATGGTTATCCTGATCTGTCTCAATGCGCAGCTGTTCATAGTCAGCACCGGATATTGCAGAATTATCGTCAGAAGATTCTGTTGTTTCCGTGTTACCTCCGGATAACGGAATTCCTGCCAGCGACTGGTTCGCAGAATTGTTGTCAGAGCATCCTTGTGCGATCAATGCACATAGGGCCACCATAATGACGACTGTTCTTTTCGCTTTATCAAAATGCTTCATTTATAGTTCTCCGATACGTAAAGATCTAATCTGGACT
>JAEEGJ010004262.1_pt1 | contig 49454 bp, 40 predicted proteins | sample 8958761 | NCBI WGS metagenome assembly JAEEGJ01 (sample SAMN16246546, study PRJNA631951) | gut metagenome | biome: gut microbiome; feature: rumen; material: RS-attached | host: Bos | place: Iran: Karaj | collected 2018-10
GCGCTTCTGGCGAATGCCCAGACCGGCACCTGGACCGGAAAACTGGAGGTCCAGGGCCAGAAGCTGACCGTTGTCTTCCACCTGGACGGCGACGATCCCTGCATGGATTCGCCGGACCAGGCGGCGCAGGGCATTCCCATCCAGATCCAGCGGGGCATGGCGGGGAAGATCACGATCCGCGTCCCCCTGCTCGGCGCCAGCTATGAAGGCATGTGGCTGGCCAAGCAGATTGTCGGGACCTTCACGCAGGCAGGGCACTCCCTGCCACTGGTGCTGAACCCGGGCGAGGACCGGCTGAACCGGCCGCAGACCCCCGTGGGGCCGTTCCCGTATGCCACGGAGGAAGTAACCTTCTCCAACGGAGACGCGCACCTGGCGGGCACGCTGGTGCTCCCGGAGGGGTATTCCCACAAGACGCCGGTCCTGATCTTCGTGACCGGCAGCGGCCAGGAGGACCGGGACGAGACCATCTTCGAGCACAAGCCCTTTGCGGTCATCGCCGATGCGCTCGGCCGCGCGGGCATCGCCACGCTCCGCTTCGACGACCGCGGCGTCGGCGGCTCCACCGGAGACCTGCTCGAGGCCACGACGGAGGACTTCCGGGACGACGCCCTGGCGGGCATCAAGCTGCTCCGGGAGCGTTTCGACAAGGTCGGTGTCATCGGTCACAGCGAGGGCGGCACCATAGCCCTTCTGCTGGCGGCAGAGGGGAAGGCCGATTTCATCGTTTCGCTGGCCGGAAACGTGGTGTCCGGAGCGGAGACGCTGCTTTGGCAGAACCGCATAGCCCTTTCCGGTGCCGGGGTGCCCGCCGAAACGGTGGACACTTATTGCAAGGCCCTGGCGGAAACCTTTGAGACCGGTGTCGCCGGGAATTATGACCTTCCCGAAGGTCTGAAGCAGAATCTCTCGATGGCCATTATGCAGCTGCAGACTCCTTATCTAAAGTATTTCCTGAAGCTGGATACCCGCCCCGTGCTGGGAAAGATCACCTGCCCGGTGCTGGCGCTAAACGGCAGCAAAGACCAGCAGGTGAACCCCGATGCCAACCTGGAAGCCCTTCGAAAGGGCCTTCCCGCCGCTACGCCGGCCCAAATCGAATGCATTGAAGGGCTCAACCATCTCTTCCAGCCCTGCGCCACCGGCGCTACCACAGAGTACAAGGAAATCGAAGTCACCATCGCCCCGGAAGTCCTTGCCAAGCTGGTTGAATGGCTTTCGGCCATCCACGCCTAAACACGTAGACAAGGAATCGCGGTTTTGCGCAGCCGGCGTGTCAACGCGGTCGAAGCCGCGAGAGAAGCGTCGGTGTGCAGAAGAGCCAGGGCTGAAAGTAGTAATTAGCCAAGTAATTACTATCTATTCTTATGGATTTTCCAAATGATTCGGACAGAAGTTGGGTTATAGGTCATCACTTCGATTCAACGGTGTAGTTTGTGGATATTTATTGCGCTCATAGGGGCGTCCCGCCCCTGGCCGCGCGGCCACCCCTGGAGCGCGTCTAACATGCAGGTTTATATTCCTTAGTGTATTCGGTGTCTCGTTTTATAACGGAGAACATTCTGTGAACGAGCTTTGCTCGAAGCACATTCAGGATACACATAACGTGCTTACCTTCTTTGAGTTTGCGTTCGTAGTAGTCCTTATATTCCCCGGCTTTCATGCGCGTTGCCACGTTCACTGCGCTCATGTGCAGTAGAGCCTTCATGGTTTGATTTGCCCGTTTGGATATTTTGGCCTTTGACCGAACTGACGTTCCGGAGTCGTACCTGTATGGCGTGAGTCCTGCGAAGCTGCAGAACTGCCGTGCGTTCTGGAAGCGTGTGAAGCCACCGGTGACGGCAATCATATTGATGGCGATGCGCTCCCCAACGCCGTCAATGCTTACAAGAAGATCCTTTTGGCGAGTCAATACCGGGTCAGCTTCAATAAGCGCTTCTATCTCGGCATCAATAGCTGCGATCTGCTCGTCAATGGATTTGATGACCTTCTTCCATCGGCTGTTCTTGTGTTTGAAGTCGCCAGGAGCCATATACTTCTTCTGGTCAGTGAGTTGAGACTGATATCTTTTCCTGTCGATAAGAAGGAACTCGCGGTCTGCAAGGAGGCTCTTCATTGAGACCAGTGCCGCATCAGGGATAGCGTAGCGTACGGCCTTATCACTGTACCTGAAGGCATATTCGGCGATTCTGGCCGCGTCAATGGCATCATTCTTACCACGGGTGAGGCCCATGGAGTTCTTGATGCGGGTGGGGTCATCCATCCAGAGGAAGATGCTCAGTTCCTGGCAGGCTACGGTCAGAGGGTAGATGTATCGGCCGGTGTACTCGGCGCAGACAAGGGCATCCTCAAATGAAGCACCAAGCACTTTTAATGCTGCTTTGAAGGCCTTCTTGAGACCTTTTACATCGTTGGGACACTCTTCTTCACGGACAATCTCAAGGCCGCTGCGGTAGCAAAGATTGCACTTTTCTTTGCTGATGTCGATGCCGACATGGATTTTTTTCATAACTTGCACTGCTTTTTTAGCGGACAGTGGGCCGTCGATCCGTCACCTACAAACCTTATTGCATCTAAGGATATTCTTATTCAGGTCCTGGATCAACGGGCCGGGCGGGGCAAAAAATATAGACGGGTCTTACCCATTTGAACCTATTGAGAACCGCCCGGCTCCATTGTCCTTTAGTTAAACTTTCAATATCGGCATAAATTTACTATTTTTGTCGTACAAACCTGGATACAGAGAACTACGCTGCAAATCTAAGGTTTGAAAACTATTATAACCACGTTTCCATTATGCAGAATAAACTACAGGAACTCACTGAACAGCTCTACAACGAAGGCCTTGCCAAGGGTCGCGAGGAAGGCGACCGCTATCTGGCCGAAGCCAGGGAGAAGGCTGCCAATACGATTGAAGAGGCCAAAACCGAAGCTGCAGCCATAGTGGCCCGCGCCGAGAAGGAAGCCGCCGACCTAAAGTCGAAGGCGGAAGCCGACGTCCGAATGGCATCCTCCCAGGCCCTGCAGGCCACACGCAAGGATATCGAGAATCTCGTCGTGACCCGTCTCTCCTCGCAGGGAGCGGTGTCCGACCCTGAATTCCTGAAAGAGATAATCCGCAGTATCGCTGGCGGTTTCGCCGCAAAGGAGAATACTGACATTTCTCTGGTGCTTCCTGAATCATTGCGCGCCTCCCTTGAGCCCTGGGTGGCATCGGAACTGGCAAAGATGCTTTCAGTGCCCGTCGAAGCCAGGTTCAGCAAGAAGCTTTCCGGCGGCTTTACCATCGGCCCCAAAGACGGAAGCTACTTCATCAGTTTTTCCGACAAGACTTTCGACTCCCTGATCGCCGAATATCTGCGTCCCGTGACCCGTAAACTGCTCTTTGGTGAATAATTACGAGTACATAATCGCTTCGCTGCCCGTTCTTGGCAAGGACGCCGGCAGCGTGGATGCCGATGCTCTTGTCCAGTCTGTACGCAACCAGTGTTCCGATTCCGACAACGCCCTGATTGACAAGCTGCTGGATGGATTCGATGCGGAAAAGCTCGATGCCGCCTTCTATGAGGAAGCGCTGAAGTCGCGGAATCATTTCCTCCGGGAGTATCTGCTCTTCGACCTGAAGGTTCGCAACACCAAGGCGGAGTACCTGAACTCAGTGCTCGGAAGGCCGCTGGATCAGGATGTCATCCCCCTCGGGGAAGAGTTTGACGACAAGACGCGCGTGATGGAGATACTCCAGGGCACGGACATACTCAAGCGGGAAAGGGCCTTGGACGAGCTAATGTGGGAAAAGGCGGACAGCCTCACGGAACTGGACCTTTTCGACATCGACATCATCCTGGCGTTCATAGCGAAGATCAAAATCGCCGACAGGTGGAGCAAACTGGATGAGGAGACAGGGCGCGAACTGTTCCGCCGCCTCGTGAATGAAATAAGAAACACAAGATAATATGGCAACAAAAGGAATAGTGACAGGCATCGTGTCCAACCTGGTGACCGTCCAGGTGGACGGCCCTGTGGGCGAGAACGAGCTCTGCCACATCAATCTCGGCGGCACCCTGCTGCTGGCCGAGGTGATAAAAGTCACGGGCGACAAAGCGTCCGTGCAGGTTTTTGAAAGCACCCGCGGCCTCAAAAACGGCGACCAGGCCGTCTTTCTGGGCAGGATGCTGGAGGCGAGCCTGGGGCCCGGACTGCTTTCTGGAATCTACGACGGTCTCCAGAACGACCTGACTACTATGGAAGGCGTCTTCCTGAAGAGGGGCGAATACACAGACCCTCTCGACCACGAGAAGCTATGGGAGTTCACCCCCATAGCCGCCCCCGGCGACAAGGTCGTCGCCGCCGACTGGCTGGGCGAGGTCAAGGAAGGGTGGCTTCCCCACAAGATTATGGTGCCGTTCATCTTCAAGGGCGAATTTACCGTCAAGTCGGTAATCCCTGCTGGCTCATATAATATCGACACCGTAGTTGCCGTTCTGGTGTCCGAAGACGGCACGGAATGTCCTGTCACGATGGTCCAGAAGTGGCCGGTCAAGGTAGCTGTCCGGGGCTATCGCGAGAAGCCGCGCCCCGGCAAGATAATGGAGACGGGAGTCCGTATCATCGACACCTTCAACCCTATCGCTGAAGGCGGCACGGGCTTCATTCCCGGGCCTTTCGGATGTGGCAAGACCGTGCTCCAGCACGCCATAGCCAAGCAGGGCGAGGCCGACATCGTGGTGATGGCCGCCTGCGGCGAGCGAGCCAACGAGGTGGTGGAAATCTTCACCGAGTATCCCGAACTCGTGGATCCGCACACCGGCCGCAAGCTTATGGAACGCACCGTGATCATATGCAACACGTCAAATATGCCGGTGGCAGCCCGTGAGGCCTCTGTCTATACGGCAATGACGATCTGCGAGTACTACAGGGCGATGGGCTACCGCTGCCTGCTGCTGGCCGACTCCACGTCCCGCTGGGCGCAGGCGCTCCGGGAAATGTCCAACCGTATGGAAGAGCTTCCCGGCCAGGACGCCTTCCCGGTGGACCTTTCCGCAATCATCTCCAATTTCTACTCCCGCGCGGGGCAGGTGGTGCTGAACAACGGAAAGACCGGCGCCGTGACCTTCATAGGCACGGTCTCCCCCGCCGGCGGCAACCTCAAGGAGCCCGTCACCGAAAGCACCAAGAAGGCCGCCCGCTGTTTCTATGCCCTCGAGCAGAACAGGGCCGACCAGAAACGCTACCCCGCCGTCAATCCGGTGGAGTCCTACTCGAAATACCTCGAATATCCTGAGATCCAGGCTTCGCTAGAAGAGACCATCGAGCGCGGCTGGATAGACAAGGTGCTGGAAGCCAAGAACCTGGTGCGCCGCGGAAAGGAAATGGCCGAACAGATCAATATCCTTGGCGACGACGGCGTGCCCATGAGCTACCACGAAGCCTTCTGGAAGAGCGAACTCATTGATTTCGCCTTCCTGCAGCAGGACGCCTTCGACGCTGTCGACGCAGTGTGTCCGCTGGAGCGCCAGAAGTTTATGCTGAACCTCATCCTGGACATCTGCAGCCGTAAATTCGAGTTCGAAGACTACGAGAAGTGCCGCGGCTCTTTCAAGGAACTCATCAACATTCTGCGGCAGATGAATTATTCCGAATTCAAGTCGGAAGCATTTGAAAAGTATTACGACTCGCTCAAACAACAAATCTCGGAATATGGCAACTAAAGCATATCAACGAATATACACCAAGCTCCAGGCCATCACGAAGGCGACCGTTTCGCTCGATGCCGCAGGAGTAGCTAACGAAGAACTCGCCACGGTGGGCGGCAAACTGGCGCAGGTGGTCAAGACCCGCGGCGACCGCGTGACCCTGCAGGTGTTTTCCGGCACCGAGGGTGTGCCGACCGATGCCGAGGTCAGTTTCTTCGGCGAGCCCCCTACCCTGAAGGTCAGCGACCAGCTTTCCGGACGTTTCTTCAACGCCTACGGCAAGCCCATCGACGGCGGTCCCGAAGTGGAAGGAGAAGAGCGCGAGGCGGGCGGCCCTTCGGTGAACCCTTATAAGCGCCGCCAGCCCAGCGAGCTGATACCCACCGGTATAGCCGGCATCGACCTCAACAATACCCTCGTCTCCGGCCAGAAGATTCCTTTCTTCGCCGACCCCGACCAGCCCTACAACCAGGTGATGGCCGATGTGGCGCTGCGTGCGGACGTGGACAAGATCATCCTTGGCGGCATGGGCCTTTCCAACGACGACTATCTCTTCTTCCGCCACGCCTTCGAAAGCGCCGGCGCCCTCGACAGGATAGTCTCCTTCGTCAACACGACCGAGGAGCCTCCGGTGGAACGCCTTCTGATTCCGGATATGGCGCTGACCGCCGCGGAATACTTCGCCGTGGACAAGAACGAAAAGGTGCTGGTGCTGCTGACCGATATGACGCTTTATGCCGACGCCCTCTCGATCGTGAGCAACCGTATGGACCAGATTCCTTCCAAGGACTCTATGCCAGGCTCGCTTTATTCCGACCTTGCAAAGATATACGAGAAGGCGGTGCAGCTCCCGGACGGCGGCTCCATCACCATCATCGCCGTGACGACGCTCAACGACGGAGACATCACCCACGCAATCCCCGACAACACCGGTTATATCACTGAAGGACAGATATTCCTGCGTGCCGATTCCGACTCCGGAAAGGTTATCGTGGACCCGTTCAGGAGCCTGAGCCGACTCAAGCAGCTGGTCCAGGGCAAGAAGACGCGCGAAGACCACAGCCAGGTGATGAATGCCGGCGTGCGGCTTTACGCCGATGCCCAGAATGCGAAGACCAAGCTCCAGAACGGTTTCGACCTGTCCGACTACGACCTGCGCTGCCTGGACTACGCGAAGGATTATGCCACGCAGATTCTCAGCATCGACGTGAACATCACCATCGAGGAAATGCTCGACACTGCCTGGCGCCTGTTCGCCAAGTACTTCTCCCCCGCCGAGACCGGCATAAAGCAGGCCCTCATCGATAAATACTGGAAGACTGTCTGATGGCAATCAAGTTCCAATACAACAAAACATCCTTGACAAACCTTGGCAAGCAGCTGAAGGTCAGGCAGAATGCGCTCCCGACCCTGAAGAACAAGGAGTCTGCGCTCCGGGTCAGCGTGATTGCCGCCAAAGCCGAGGCGCAGGCCCAGGCCGATGCCCTGGAGGCGAAGATGCGGGAGTATGACTATCTCGCCGCCCTCTGGAACGAATTCGACCCGGGGCTCATACGCATCTCCGATATCCACCTGAAGACGGTGAAGATTGCCGGCGTCAAGGCCCCGATGCTGGACGGAATCGACTTCTCACTCGAGCCGTTCAACGCTTTCGTGAAGCCTGCCTGGTATGCCGACGGGGTGCGTATCCTTAAGGAACTCAGCACCTTGGGCATCGAGTCCGAAGTGTCGGAGCAGAGGCGCCAGATTCTGGAATTCAACCGCAAGAAGACCACGCAGAAGGTCAATCTCTACGAAAAGGTGCAGATTCCCGGCTATCAGGAGGCCATACGCAAGATCAAACGCTATATGGAGGATGAGGAGAACCTCTCCAAGGCCTCGTCCAAGATAGTGAAAGAAAGACACGCGCAGCAAGAAGAGGAGGAAGAGCTATGATAGAGAGAATGACCCGCTACGACTTCATCCTGCTCTCCGGGCAGAAGGAAGAATTCATCCGGGAACTCGGAACCCTCGGAGTGATGGACATCACCCGTTCCTTCAAGCCTGTGGACGAAAAGTCACGGGATATAATGTCGCGCCTTGAGGCCGTGAAGGCTGAAATCAGGCGTATCTCCAAAGGCACGGACGCTCATCTGCAGGAGCTTAAGGCTGCCCGGTCCGAGCTTTTCAGGGAGTCTGAATCCCTTGTGCACTGGGGTGAGTACGACCGTGCCCGGCTGGATTCTCTGGGAATCCCAGTCAACTTCTATTGCGTGTCCGACAAGTCTTTCGACAAAGCCTGGGAGGAAGAATATCCCCTGGAAGTGCTGGACACGGCCAAAGGTAAGACATGGTTCGTCGTGTTCGGCGAGGCTAAACTTCCTGTAGCTCCCCTGCCGGCTCCTTCCATGAGCATTGGCGAGGCGGAGGCTCTGCTGTCCGTAAAAGACGCTGAAATAGAAGACTATCGCAAGCAGCTTGAAGATCTGAAGGGCAGCCTGCCTGCCCTGAAAGAGCAGGAGTCCGCCCTGGCCGCCGAACTTTCCCGCTATCTTGCCGGGATCGGAGGCGAGATAGCGGCAGACGGCGCTCTCACCGTATTCGAGGGCTTCGCTCCGGAAAGCGAAAAGGAAAGGCTCGCGGCTGCCTTCGACAATATGTCCTGCGTGTGGACTTCATCTGAAGCCACAGTGGAGGATAATCCCCCCATCAAGCTCAGGAACAACAAGTTCGTCAAGCAGTTTGAAACGCTGACAGATATGTATGGACGGCCCGACTACAATGAGTTTGACCCGACTCCGTATCTGTCCGTCTTCTTCCTGCTCTTCTTTGCGATGTGTATGGGCGACGCCGGCTACGGCCTTGTGCTAATCATCGGCGGCATACTGCTGAAGAAAGTGGAGAGCATGAAGAAACTGGCTCCCCTTGTCTCCATACTCGGCGTCGGCACCTTCGTCGTCGGCATAGTTATGCATACCTTCTTCGGAGTGGATATTGCAGCCCTGCCGTGGATTCCTTCCTGGCTCAAGGCCGTGATGATCACGGGCACTATCGCAGGCTTCGAGGCGCAGATGGTGCTTTCCCTTGCTATCGGCGTGATTCATCTCTGCCTCGCGATGGTCGTGAAGACCGTCTATGCCACGCGCAACAAGGGTTTCCTCGGCTCTCTCGGGGTCTGGGGATGGACCCTCCTGATAGTAGGCGGAGTCGTGGTCGGCGCGTTGGCTATGTTCAGCCTGCTGCCTCCGGAGGTGACGAAATGGATAATCATCGGACTCGGGGTGGTGTCGGCCATGGGCATTTTCCTCTTCAACGACATCAATCGCAATCCGCTGAAAAACATAGGCTCAGGCCTTTGGGAGACCTACAATACCGTGACCGGGCTGCTCGGCGACGTGCTGAGCTACCTCAGGCTCTATGCCCTTGGACTTGCGGGCGGTATGCTTGGCAATGCATTCAACAGCATCGCGGCCATGACACTCGGCGACGGCTCTTTCGGAATCGGCTGGCTTGCCTTCGTCCTGATCCTGGTCATAGGCCACGCCTTGAACCTCGCAATGTGCTGCCTTGGCGCATTCGTGCATCCTCTGCGACTCAATTTCCTGGAATTCTTCAAGAATTCCGGATACGACGGCAGGGGACGTCAATACAGACCTATAGGGAATTAAAATATAAACAAATATAAATCAATCGCTATGAACGAAATTCTTGGTTATCTCGGACTCGGACTGATGCTCAGTCTCTCCGGAATCGGCAGTGCCTTCGGCACCACTATTGCCGGCAACGCAGCTGAGGGTGCCCTCAAGAAGGCGCCTGAAAAATCCAGCAGCTACCTCCTCCTTTCCGCCCTTCCTGCCACACAGGGCATCTATGGCTTCGTGGGATTCTTTATGTGGCTGCTGGTCTATAAGTTCGACTTTGCCGCCAATGGCCCCATCCTCTTCGGAGTCGGCCTCGGAATGGGGCTGGTCTGTTTCTTCTCCGCATTGCGCCAGGGACAGGTCTGCGCCAACGGTATCATCGGCATCAGCCAGGGGCACGACGTACAGACCAACACTTTGATCTACGCCGCTCTGCCTGAGTTTTATGCTATTCTCGGCCTCGTGGGTGCGCTGATGCTCACCCTCGCAATTTAAGGCCGTCGCCGGACAGGTTCAGGATCACCAGCTTGTCCCCGGCCTCGAGAATAGTATCGCCTTTGGGGATGATATTTTCCCCTTTCCTGCGGACCATCACGATGAGGCCTTTGCCGGGATGCTCTGAAATCGGCCTTCCGACGCGCCGGCTGCCTACCTTGACAGTCTTTTCATAGAGAGACGCTTCTCCGCTGTTGAAGGCGTGGGTGAGAGTAATCACCTCGTCTCCGCTCCTGAGGAGCGTTTCTCCTTTGGGGAATACCCTCTTGCCATCGCGAATGATCATCACTATCAGTATGGAATCCGGAAGCATGAGTTCGGAGATAGTCTTGCCTGTCCAGTTGCTCCTGTCATTCAAGCTGACGCGTCCGAAGGTGACATCGGAATTCTCCGAATAATCGTTGAAAGTTTTCAGCACGTCGTTGCCGTTGTCTATCATATCCAGTTTCTTTGCGGACCAGGGTATGAGCGAGCCCTGGAAGGCGATTGAGAGCAGGACGACGACGAAGACTATGTTGAAAATGTCGTTCTCAAGCCGGGCCGGATCGACCATTGCCATAATGGCGAACACTATGGACGATGCTCCGCGGAGGCCGACGAAGGAGATTAGGGCTTTCTGCCGGAACGGATACTTCTTGAAGGGAGTCAGTATGCCGAAAACCACCGCCGGACGCGCTATGAGCATCATGAAGAAGAAAATGGCAAGGGCGGGCAGTATGGCCTTAGGCATTTCGAGCGGCATGGCCATAAGGCCCAGCAGGAAGAAGATAAGCACCTGCATCAGGCCGGTAATCCCATCGAAGAAACTGACCAGTGAACGTTTGTTCTTGAAGTCCTCGTTGCCGAGAATGATGCCGACGAGATATGCGCTCAGGTAGCCGTTGCCGCCCACAAGTGTAGGAATGGCAAATGCGGCGATCGCGACGGCGAAGATAAACAGCGAATCGAAACCGTCGGTCTGGAAGTTGATGTTGCGGAAGGCCAGCACGGCTAGTTTGCCAATGAGGACTCCGAAACCTATGCCGAAGACCAGCTGGGCGAATATCTCCCACGCTATAGCTCCCCCGCTGGCAGATCCGTTCATAACCGACAGGAAGATGACGGTAAGCATATAGGCGGCAGGGTCGTTGCTGCCGCTTTCGACTTCCAGCATCGGGGCGCTGTTGTTCTTGAGTCCCAGGCGCTTGCCCCTGAGTATGGAAAACACGGAAGCCGCGTCAGTGGAGCCCATCACGGAGCCCAGGAGCATACTTTCCAGCCATTCCCAGCCAAGGGCGAAATGGCAGAACAGGCCCACGAGCGCCGCAGTTGCAACCACGCCCGCGCTCGCAAGCAGCGCAGATTCTGCGGCCACAGGCTTGGCGGCTTCCCAGCGCGTGCCGAAACCGCCGTAGAACATGATGAAGATCAGGGCCACGGTACATGTCTCCTTCGCCAGCTCGTAGTTGTCGAAACGAACGTTCCAGAGCCCGTTGTTGGCGAAAAGCATCCCCAGCAACATAAACACCAGCAGGGTCGGAATCCCGATCCTGCTGGAGAGGTTGTTGAGCCAGATGCTGGTCAGGATGACGACCGAGATCAGTATCAGGAAGAGGCTGGTCATCCTTGTCTATTTAGTCTGGTCAAAGGTGAAGGCTTCCCAGGGGAGCTCCGCGTCCTTGCCTTTGTCGAGTACGGCAGCAGCGTGGCAGAGCATGGGATACTGGCTCAGGTCGGCCTTGCCGAGACGGGCTTTTGCCTCCATTGCAGCATAGACGCGGCGGGCGACCACGAGGCTCTCGAGGGTGACGCCGGCAAGAATGTCCAGGGCTTCCTGGTAGCTTTTGCCCTCGCCGAGCAGGATTCCGATCTTGCGTGTGCGTCCTCCATAGACGGTCACGTAGAGGTCGCCTATTCCAATGTTCTCGCAGTCGCGGCTGGCGCCCTGCATCTCAAGCAGGTAGCGCATCTCCTTGACTGCCTGGTAGAAAGCGGCGGCCTGGGAGTTGTAGTGAAGCCCTGCATCAGGACCGTGGTGGCGGTTCACCAGGCCTATGGTCATGGCCACGGCAAGTGCATAGCCGTTCTTGAGGGCAACTGCGCTCTCGAGGCCTTCGACGTCGTTGGTGAGGGAGATGTGATAATAAGATGTCTGCATCGCCTCCTTCATCATCCTTAGGGTTGCGGTGTCTTTTCCGCAGAAAGCGACCTCCGTCTGGTCGTGGAACACGAGTTCGTAACTCGTGCAGGGGCCGCCGATAGCGCAGATTTCGCGCTGTATGCCCTTCTTCGCCAGTTCGCGCTTCCAGTACTCGGGATAGGAAATGAGGGTGCCGTCCTCGAGATTGATAAGGCCCTTCGTTACGGAAAGCACGGGCACCGACGGGTCGAGCTCGGAGAGTATGTGCTCGAGGAACCAGTCCACGCCGAAAGAACTCACGCCGCCGATGATGAAGTCGGCGCCTTTTGCGGCTTCCTTCCAGTCTTCGATATAATAGTATTTTACGCCTTCGGGGAAAGGCCTGTCAAACTTCAGGTGCTGGTTGTTTTTCTTGCAGTTGTCTATGATTTCCCTGTCGAGATGGGTGCCGACCAGGCGGACTTCATTGCCGTTTTCAATTGCCGGAAAAGCGAGGGCGGAGCCCATCATTCCGGATCCGATAATCGTAATAGTTTTAGCCATAAAACACTATGTTTAGTCCACAAAGATATCCTTTTTCAGGCACAATTCAAAACCGTATATGCCCACGGAGCCGCCGAAACCGGCACCTTTTCAGTGCTTATGCATGCGGCCTCCCTGAGTTCACGGGGCAGCGACAGGAGGACTGACACCTCGTGCCCGGTGAAATTGCAGAACACCAGGACTGACTTGCGTCCGTCGAAGCGCACGAATGCGGTCATGCTGTCGGGATCGAAGCCACGGGAGCCTTCATTGCAATAGCAGAGATCCCAGTTCCGGAATCCCTTCAGGCGCTTTTTCAGGCCGCAAAGCCGCCTGTACTCTGAAAGGGTGCTTCTCTCTTCCCTTCCCGGACCTTTCCCCTCATGGATCAGGGTCCAGATATGAGCAAGGCTCCTGGGCCTGCACCAATTGAATATGGAAGTACGGCCGTCTGCGCTTTCGGAAGCATCTTCCCCCAGTTCCTGGCCGGCGTAAATCATAAACGAGGCCTCGTTGAACAGCATCGAATATGCAAGGGCCGCCCGTGCACGCAGGTGGCTGGAGGCGAAGAAAGGAGAGGCGAGACGCTGCTCGTCGTGGTTCTCCAGGAAGTTCAGCATACTCCCCTGCCTCGGGCCGAGCCACTGCCAGTTCCCTGTGAGTTCACGGGCAGAGCGACTGCCGTCAAGGATGCCACGGAGGATGTCGTAGCTGCCGGACTTGTCGTAGAGCAGGTCGAAGCCGGCTTCATCCAGATAGCGGCCGTAGTTTTCCAGACCATATGCTTCGGCCACGAAAAGCAGCCCGGGATACTCCCTCCGCACTTCGGAGATCACCTCGCCCAGCGCGCCTGAAGGCACAAGTTCCACCATATCGCAGCGAAAGCCGTCCACTCCCTTGGACGCCCAGAACCTGAGCACCCGCGAGAATTCTTCCCTTGTGCGGGGATCGGACCAGTCGACTTTCCTGGTGTCCGTCCAGTCGCCGTCGCACCAATCGTGGACGGCAAGATTGCCGCTGTAGTCGCAGGCCACGTGGTTGGGGATGAAATCCATCAGGCACCGGAGTCCGGCCCTATGTGTGCGCTCCACCAGCGCTTCGAACTCCTCCATCCTGCTGCCTGCCCTGTTGGCTAAATACGGATTGACGTCGTACCAGTCGCTGACTGCATAGGGAGAACCGGGGTCTCCTTTGACGAAATCTTTGCCGGAGGCATGCCGGGGAATGCCTGTGAACCATATATAGTCGGCACCAAGAGAGCGTATGTATTCAAAAGACGCTTCGTCCCAGGAGGAAAACTTTCCTTCGCCCCACAGGCGGGTGAGCACTTGATATATGATTATGCCTTTGTCCATCAGAAGGGATATCCAACGCCGAAATGAAGGGCGGAGCCGTTGCGGCCGAACCATTGTCCGGGGCCCAGCCAGCGGGAGCCTTCAGCCCTGCTGGGCTCGTACAGTTTCAGGCCCCAGTCCAGGCGTATCAATATGAAATCCAGATTAAGCCTCAGGCCAAGGCCCCAGTCGGCTGCAACAGTGGGAAGCCAGGGACCTGGATCAACCTGATACTCTTCAGAAAGGGATGTCGTGGGAAAATTCCAGACGTTCCCGGCTTCCGCGAAGACGGCCGCTTCGAATTTCCAGAACAGTTTCTGCCTGTATTCCATATCGAATTCCAGCTTCCAGTCGCCTGTCTGGCTGGGAATCGTGAAGATTTGGAACATTTCTTCGTCTCCGGGGCCGAGCGCCCTGACCTGCCAGCCACGCATACTGCTCGCTCCTCCGACGTAGAATTGTTTCTCAAACGGCATCGAGCTGCTACCAAGGCCCTTGCCGACACCGCCCGCAAGGTGCAGGGCGAGCGCCGAACCAGGTGAAAAGCGGAAAACCTTGCCGAGGTGGAGGTCCGCTTTGGCGTAACGTGAATAGGAAAGTCCGAAGACGCTTGGGGCGTTGTAGCTGTTTTTGGGCAGCCATTTGTCGAACAGGGAGATCACGTTGCCGGAAAGGTCGAAGCCTAAACGTATGTACTGATAGGAAGTCTTGGGCACGATGTCCGTGTCGCTCGTCCAGTAGAGCTGCCCGCCGATGCCGGCATCGAGGTGGTCGTAGAAACTGTCCCAGAGGTATATGTTCCTCAGCAGGGTCAATATGAAATCCTCGCTCATTCCGTTGATTTTCACCACGGAAACCCGCAGCGGGTAAAGCTGGTAGTAGAAATTGCGCGTCTGGCCTGTGTAGCCGTAGGACAGATTGGTGATGAAGCGTATGAACTCCGGGCGATTCTGGTAGTTGACGGATGCCAGTATCTCGGTGCGGGGGATGTTGTAGCCCTTGAACACGCTCATCGGCAGCCCGAGGAGACGCGGGAACGTCAGGCCCACGCTGGCTCCGAATTCATTGGCTTTGGTTTCCGTGCCTGGAATCCACTGGAAGTTGCCGCTGAAACCCAGGGAGAGCCATTCCCCGCCGTGGAATATGTTCTTGTCGTAGAGGCTGATGTTCGGGGATATGCCCACCAGGCCGGAGGAATTCGTGCTGACGTCCAGATTGAGTTTGACGCCCCGGCGCTTGGATTCGCCCATAGTGATATGGCAGTCCACGGTCGAACTGTCCACAGGCACCATCTCTATTCCCACGTTGTTGAACAGGCGCAGGGACGTGAGGCGGTTGTAGGTCGCATTGACCATACGCTCGCTGTAGGTCCGCCCCGGCTTGATGAGGTTGAGCTTGCGCAGGACGCTTTCCTTGAACGGAACGTCTTTGGAGTGGCTGATGGTCACGTCACCGATTTGGTACTTCTGCAGGCGGGCGGATTCGTCTTCCGGCTCGTTTCTGGTGTAGCTGCGTATTTCGTAGGTCAGAATGTTCCGTGGCCCGAGCGTGTCGGCTTCGAAGAAGTAGTTGTACTTATTGAGGTCGTAGTAGCCCCTGTTCCTGAAATAAGTTGCGCCGCGCACGCTTTCGGCCTCCAGGGATTTTTCTGAGAGGAAATCCCCTTCCTTGACGGTCACGTGGGGCAAGTCGGCCTTGAACTCGTCGGCAAACTCCCCTTCCGGCACTTTGAAGACTATGCTGTCGATGCGGCTGCGCTTGCCGGGAGCCACGAAATAGGTCACATTGACCAGACGGCCGGCTGTGTCCACTTTCGATGTGACGCCGGAATTGTAGTAGCCCAGGTAGTCAAGGTGTTTGCGGATGTTCTCGCATGAACTACCCACCTGATAGGCGTTGAACACCACCGGGGCCACACCTATGTTGCGGAGGGACCTGTTGAGCCAGTCGTCCTTGGTCGGGTCTGACCAGTTGTAGATGATGAGTTTGGGACTCCAGCCGAAGATGAAATATGAGTTGGCCTGTTGCTTGACATAGGACGACACGTCGCCGGGGCTGAGGCTTTTGTCTTTTCCCTCTATGACCACCTTGTTGGATGCAAGCCTGTACTGGCTCTCGCTGAGCACGCGGGTAGTGCTGCAGGCGCCGATGGCGAGGATGCCAAGAAGGATTATGGCGATGCGGACAAACCTCATCTGCTGCGCCTCCTGAATTCGGACAGGATGATTGCCGCGGCTGTCGCAACGTTCAGGGATTCTGCCGTGCGGCCGTTGGCGTATGATGGAATGAGAAGACGGGAGCTCACTTCCCCGGCCGTCTCCCGGCTTATGCCGTTCGCTTCGTTGCCGAATACTATGAGACCCTCGTCGGCGAGGTTCTGCTCATATATGTTGCTGCCGTCCAGGAAGGTGCCATAGACAGGAATGTCCATATGCCTGAAGCGGCGGCAGATGTCGGGAAGGTCGCAGTACAGGACCTCCACGCGGAACACGGAGCCCATGGATGACTGGACTACCTTGGGATTGAACACTTCCACACAGTCTGAAGAAGCGAATACTGTCGGTATGCCGAACCAGTCGCAGAGGCGGAGTATGGTGCCGAAATTGCCGGGGTCCCGGACAGAATCCAATCCTGCGTAGAGCCCTCTCTCGAGCGCGACGCCTTTGGGCTGCGGCTTTTCGACTACTGCAAGCACGGGGGACGGGCTGCTCAGGTGCGACATCCTTTCCATCGCATCCCTTCCGATCTCTTCTTCCCTGTACACGGCCACGACGCGGAAACCGGAAGAAAGCGCCTCGTCCACCATCTTCTCCCCTTCCACGACGAACTGTCCGAATTCGTCACGGAATTTCTTCTCTTTCAACGACTTTATTCGCTTGATTTCAGCGTTGGTCAGCATAAGTTTCAGATAATTATTGCAAATTTAACAATAAATTATTAAGTTTGCGAAAATACATTTTTAATAATTCAGAAATGGGAAAGTTTGTTATCACTGTCAGAAAGAACGGAGAATTCCAGTTTAACCTGAAGGCCACCAACGGCCAGGTCATTCTCACCAGCGAAGGCTACAAGGACAAGTCAGCCTGCATCAACGGCATCGAGTCCGTCAAGAAGAACGCTCCCGTCGAGGGACGTTTCGAAGTGAAGGTCGCCAAGAACGGCAAGCCTTTCTTCAACTTGAAGGCATCCAACGGCCAGGTCATCGGCAGCAGCCAGATGTATGCTTCCGAGCGCACTCTGAAGGCCGGTATCGCTTCCGTGATCAAGAACGCTCCCGAGGCGGAGGTCATCGAAGAGATCTAATTATCCGTTCTGATGAATCCAAAAAGAGGGTGACTCGATCGAGCCACCCTCTTTTTGGGTATTCTTCATTTAAGTATAATTTACTGAACTTTACCAATTGAGAATCTTCTTGAAGTCGTATGCCTCGGGATCCGGAACATATTTCTTTGCGGCTTCGTAGTCTGCGGGGGTGATGTAGTGGCAGATGTGGCTGTAGTAGTTCTGGGCAATGCCGCCACCGATTTCAACCCTGCGGGGAGGAATCTTGCCCTCGGCGTTCTGCAGGTCGTGCAGGTAGAGGGGCGAGGGGTTGCCGAAAGCGTCCACATAGACCATGCATCCGGTCTCGCCCTTGCGGAAGAGCTCAAACACGCCCATTGCAAGTTCGGAGCAGTAGGTCAGGTCGTAGGCTATGGGGTCCTGGCAGCGGACGTCGTAGCCGATTTCCACGGGACGGGTCTTCACCTTGAGGCCCACCTTCTTGAATTCCTTCTCGAGCAACTCGTTGAAAAGCACGGCTTTGCTGATCTTGCCGAGCTCCGGATGGCCGTGCTCGTCGTAGGTCATATGCACGCCGGCAGCCTTGATGTCCTCGGCTGCAAGGTCGTGGAACACGCCTTCGGCCACGACCACGGTGCCGTACTCGATACCGAGAATCCTGCGCTTGAGAATTGCGGAAAGGGTGAGCTTTATGATCTTGTCGATGGTGATGGATGTCTTGTTGAACATCTCGGGAATGATGGTCATAGGGCAGTGGGTGGCCTCGCCGATACCGAGGGCGAGGTGGCCTGCGCTGCGTCCCATTGCGGAAATCAGGAGCCAGTTGCCGGATGTGCGGGCATCTTCATAGATGGTGCGGGCGATGTGGGCGCCTTCCTGCTTTGCGGAGTTGAATCCGAAGGTCGGAGTGTTGTTCGGAAGCGGGAGGTCGTTGTCGATGGTCTTGGGAACGTGGATGTTGGCTATTGGGTACTTCTTGGCCTCGAGGAACTTGGCGATGCGGTTGGCTGTGGAAGCAGTGTCATCGCCGCCCACGGTCACCAGAAGCTTGATGTTGTTCTGCTGGAAGAGCTCAAGGTTGAAGCGCTGCTCGAAATCTTCGTCGGTGGGCTTGAAACGGCTCATCTGCAGATAGGATCCGCCCCTGTTGAAATATGCGTCTGCCTTGAAGAAGTCGATGTCCTCGAAACGGGGAGAAGAGTTGAAAAGTCCGCTGTATCCGCCGTGGAGGCCGATAACGCGATAACCATTTGAAAGGAATGTCTTTGCGACGGAACAAACGACGGTGTTCATGCCCGGAGCGGGGCCGCCGCCGCACAGAATGATGATGGAATCTTTCATACTATTCAAAAAAAATTGCTTCAAAAAATCCTGCGAATTTAATAAAAAGACTTAATAAAACGAAGGAAAATACATATCTTTGCATGATTTACACACGCACGCGCGCAAACGCTTATGGAAACGTCAGAAGCAAGACAGAGGATTGAAGAGCTCAGGGCCGTTCTCAGCGAGAACAGCCGCAGGTATTATGTGGACAACGCCCCCACCATGAGCGACCAGGAATTCGACACCCTCATGCACGAGCTCGAAGCCCTGGAGTCGCAGTTCCCTGAATTCTACAGCCCCGACTCCCCCACCCAGCGTGTCGGCAGCGACCTGGAGTCCCCCGTCGGACGCAACGCAGAGCCGGGCACCGGAGTGGAATTCGTCAAGCGTGCGCACCGCTACCCCATGCTCTCGCTCGGCAATACCTACAGCATCGCCGAAGTCGAAGAATTCGCCGCCCGCGCCGACAAACTGCTCGAGGGCGGATTCACCTACTGCTGCGAACTGAAGTTCGACGGCACTGCAATATGCCTCACCTACACGGACGGAGTGCTCACAAGGGCGCTCACCCGCGGTGACGGCCTGCAGGGCGACGACGTGACGGAAAACGCAAGGCGTATTTCCAACATACCCGTCCGCCTGCACGGCGATTATCCTGCTGATTTCGAAATTCGAGGCGAGGTGCTGATGCCTTTTGCCTCTTTCGAGGCCCTGAACCGTGAGCGTGAGGATGAAGGTGAAGCTCCCTTCGCCAATCCGCGCAATGCCGCTTCCGGCTCCCTGAAGCTGGGCGACCCTGCGGAAGTTGCCAGAAGAGGCCTCTGGTGCACGCTCTACCATATACCTGCGCAGAGCGTGCCCTTTGAGACCCACGATGAAGCGCTGACTAAAGCCGCATCCTGGGGCCTTCCGGTCTCGGACGCGAGGCGCCTTTGCCGGAACATAAGCGAGATACGCGCATTCATCGACCATTGGGACACCGCCCGCCGGGATCTCCCATTTGCAACGGACGGTATAGTCATCAAGATCAACGAACTGCAGGCGCAGAGGACGCTGGGCTACACTGCCAAATCCCCCCGCTGGGCCGTGGCATACAAGTTCAAGGCTGAGCAGGCGTGCACCAAACTCCTCAGCATAGACTATCAGGTGGGCCGCACCGGAGCAGTGACCCCTGTGGCCAACCTCAAGCCGGTGCAGCTCGGAGGCACTGTCGTCAAGCGCGCCACCCTCGTAAACCAGGACCAGATCGAAGCCCTCGACATACGCGTCGGGGATTCGGTTTACGTGGAAAAGGGCGGTGAAATCATACCCAAGATCACAGGAGTGAACCTTTCGCTTCGCCCTGCCGGTTCAATGGTGCCCGCTTTCCCTGCGGTCTGTCCGGACTGCGGCACCCCCCTGCTGCGGCAGGAAGGCGAGGCCAAGTGGTTCTGCCCCAACCAGGACGGCTGCCCTATGCAGATAAAGGGGCGCATTCTCCACTTTATCGGCCGTAAGGCAATGAATGTACTTGCAGGAGAAGCGTCCGTGGAGCAGTTCTACAATGCCGGCCTGGTGCGCACCCCGGCTGACCTCTATGACATCAACAAATATCAGCTGATGAGCCTCGAGGGGTGGCAGGACCGGTCCGCTCAACGTTTTCTCGACAGCCTTGCCGAAAGTGTCAACGTGCCTTTCGAACGCGTGCTCTTCGCCCTGGGCATACGTTTTGTGGGTGAAACCACCGCACGCGACCTGGCCCGTCATTTCGGCGACATCGACAGCCTTGCGGCAGCTTCCGTCGAGGATTTGCTGGAGGTGGCCGAAGTGGGCGACGTGATTGCCCGGAGCGTGTATGATTATATGCACAATCCAGCGCATCAGGAAGAAATAACGCGCCTGAAGGCCAAAGGACTAAGGTTCAGCGGCGCCGGGGCTGCCGAAAGCCTTTCCGACAGCCTTGCCGGCAAGACCGTCGTGGTGTCGGGCAATTTCAGCGTTTCGCGTGATGCAATCAAGGAACTGATAGTCAGCCACGGTGGAAAGTGCTCCTCGTCCGTGAGCGGCAGCACCTCCTTCCTCCTTGCCGGCGCGAAACCGGGCCCTGAGAAGCTGCGCAAGTGCCAGCAGCTTGGCATCCCCGTAAGGAGCGAGGAAGAATTCCGCAGAATGCTTCCCGAAGACGCGGGAAGTGCCGTTGAACCGGACCAACTCACGCTGTTCTAGTATGGGAAGGATAAGGAATCTTTTCACCGACCGCATCTGGTCCATCGACACCGAGAAAGTCTCGATGGTCTCCAAGGGCTATGCCCGTATGATCAATTTCGTCAAATTGATACGTATAACCATCAATACCTTTGCCGAGAACCGCATGGGCTTCCAGTGCGTGGCGCTGAGTTACTTCATGACCCTCGCGCTGATTCCGCTGCTGGCCTTCCTGTTCGCGGTCACCGGCGGCCTGGGCCTCTCCGGTTTCCTGGACAATATGCTGATGTCCCTTGCCGGCAATGTGGATGCGGAACTGCTCATCCTGATCAAGGAAAAGGCCGGCAACATCATCGACATCGCCAAGAGCGGCGGGGTGGGCATCATATCCGCCCTGATGTTCCTCTGGGCCATATTGTGGATGATGTTCCAGGTGGAGAGGGTGTTCAACAACGTCTGGGGCATAAGGAAGATTCCGCGTAAGCTCTACAAGCGTTTCGGATTCTACCTGCTTGTGCTTGTCCTGACCCCCTTCCTTGCCGTCCTGTTCAGTTCCGGTATCGCTTACTACTCCAACGTGACCAAGTTCCTCGGCCTCGACCTTTCGGAACTGAGGTTCCTGCCGCAGCTGCTCGGCTATCTGGGATTCTACATCGTGGCCACCTTCACCCTGAGCGCAATGTACAAGTTCATTCCGGCCACTCAAGTGAAATACAGGTACGCACTGAAAGCCGCAGCCATCGGCGCATTCGTATTCGTCATATTCCAGTATCTCTACCTCGAGACGCAGGTCTTCGTGGCGCGTCTCAACACCGTGTACGGAGTGCTGGCCGCCATTCCCCTGTTCCTTATCTGGCTGAATTTCAGCTGGCAGATCATCATCTACGGAGCGGAACTGACCTACAGTTTCCAGAACATCAAAAACTACGGCCTGCAGGAGGAGCCCCGGCGATGAAGTCCGTCTACACCGAAAAAGACCTGCTCGTGATCCGTAGCGAATACGAAGCCCTGATGGAGCTTGCGCAGCGGCGCTGCCGCAATGAAGAGCAGATTGCCTGGGTGCGTAAGGCATACGAACTTGCAAGCACCGCCCACAAAGGCGTGCGCCTGCATTCCGGCCGGCCGTATATGATCTATCCCCTGCAGGTGGCCCGTATCGTGGTGGAAAAGATAGGTCTTGGCTATCATTCCATCTGCGCTTCCCTGCTGCTGGGCATACTGGACAACACCAGCTACACCGTTGAAGACATCCGCAACCTTTTCGACGACAAGACCGCCCGCCTCTCGGAGGGTCTGAGGAATATCAGCAAGGTGCTCGAGCGTTCCGGGACGGTCGGCGCCGACACCGAAAGCGAACAGGCCGAAAACCTGAAGATGATACTGCTGACAATGGGCGATGACGTGCGCGTGGTCCTCATCAAGATGGCGGAGATTCTCCACTACTGCCAGCATCTCGAGAGTTTCCCGGAAGAAAGGCGCAGGCGTATCCTGTCCGAAACCATGGCGATATTCATCCCTCTTGCCCACAGGCTCGGACTCTACACCATCAAGTCCGAGATGGAAAACATCTGGCTGAGATTCCGCCAGCCTGAGGCATTCACCGAAATCACGGGACGAATCGACAAAGATGTCGCCCAGAGGGCCCACGACCTGGAAGTCTTCATAGCCCCCATCAGCGAGACCCTTAAGGAAAAGGGCTACAAGTTCGAGATCAAGAAGAGGATAAAGACCCCTTACTCGATCTGGTACAAGATGCGCACAAAGCACGTTCCGTTCGAACAGATCTACGACCTCTACGCCGTGCGCATCATCTTCGATCCGGAGACGGACGATCCCGACAAAGAGCGCGACCAGGCCTATCTGATCTATTCCGCCATCGGCAAGCTGTACCGCGACAAGCCAAGCCGCAACCGCGACTGGATCAAGCATCCCAAGAGCAATGGATATGAGGCCCTCCACTGCACGCTGATGAGCAATTCCGGCTTCTGGGTGGAAGTCCAGATCAGGTCCAGGCGCATGGACGACATAGCCGAGAAGGGTATTGCGGCCCACTGGACCTACAAGCACGACGGTTATCTTTCCGAGCGTGACAGCCAGGTGGACAACTGGCTCGCCAAAGTCCAGGACATACTCTCCAGCGGCGACACCAGTGCCATGGAACTGCTCGACATCATCCAGGACGACATAGGCACCAGCGAAATCGTGGTATTCACCCCGAAGGGCGACCAGCGGAGCGTGCCCAAGGGATCCACTGCCCTGGACTTTGCGTATATAGTCCACACCAATGTCGGTAACCGTGCGATTGCAGCCAAGGTCAACCAGAAGCTCGCTCCCCTGTCCCGTGTGCTCAGGGCGGGCGACCAGGTGGAAATAATCACTGCCCGCAAGGCCAGCCCGAAGGCCGAATGGCTTGCGTTCCTGCGCACCAGGCGTGCCAAACGCAGCCTGATGGAATACATTCGGGCCAACAAACCGGAGGATCTTCCGCTGGCTGAAGCGTATATCGCCCCATCGGAGGATAAATCCAACGAAGCTGAAGAACTTCCGATCCGCATCGTGCTCCGCGGCGTCAACCGCCCCGGACTCACAAGTGAAATAGAAAACGTCCTGAAGCGCATCGAAGGCATCGAGGACGTGGAAATCAGCGATTTATGATGAAACTGAAGAAGCTCATACCGGTGTTTGTCTCAGCGGCGGTTTTCCTGCCGATGATATTCGTGCACTCCTGCGCCAACACCACGCAGGCCCCCACCGGCGGCCTCAAGGACACGATTCCGCCTCTCATCATCGGCATCAATCCCCTTCCCGGCACGGTCAACGTGCCTGTGGATACCCGCATAGTGTTCCGCTTCGACGAATACGTGACCATCAAGAACCCCAAGAACATCTATCTGTCGCCTCCCCAGGAGAAAGCCCCCAAGGTCCGTATCCGGGACAAGTTCCTGATCGTCCAGTTCGAGGAACCCCTGGATTCCAATACCACCTACACCCTGAACCTCACGGACGCCCTTGCCGACAACAACGAAGGCAACATGTTCCCCGGCTATACCTATGTGTTCTCGACAGGGACCGGAATCGATTCGCTCCTGGTCACGGGCGTGGTGCAGGATTGCAATACCCTTCGTCCGGTTAAGGGCGCTACCGTGCTGCTATACAAGGATCTGGCAGATTCGGCCGTATTCCTCCACAGGCCGGACGCATCCGTCAAGACCGACGACTGGGGCTATTTCTGCCTCCCCTATCTCGCAGATACGCTCTACCGCCTTTACGCCATAAAGGATGAGGCCGGCAACAATATCTACGACCCCGACACCGACCTTGTCGGATTCGTGGACTCCCTTATCCGCCCTGTGGTGCGCGTGGTTGACACCCTTCCCGAAATGTTGAAATACGACATGACCGACACGCTGATGTGCGAAGCGCGCCGTGTCGATTTCAAGATGCGGCTTTTCAGGGAGAAGCCGTCGAAACAGTACCTCAAGAACAAGGAACGCACGGGCGACAGGTCTGCATACATCACCTTCATGGCTCCCTACGTGTGGATAGATTCCCTCTGGGTGCGCGGATATAAGGCGAATGAGGTGATCACGCAGTTCAACGTGCTCCAGGACAGCCTGGAGATCTGGGTCAACAGCCGCAAGCCCGCCCCGGACACCCTCCATATCTTTGTGAATTACCGCAAGACCGACAGCCTGGGCGTGCTGGTCCCGTCCCTCGAACATGTGAAACTGACTATGCCGGAGGGGCGCAGGGTGCTTCAGAAAATGCAGCGGAAAAACATCAAGAAAGAGGATACCACCTGCGTCTTCAAGTTGGAAGTCAAGCCCGAAACCGTGGAGCAGAAGGGATTCGAACTGGAGTTCACCCAGCCCATAGTTTTCGAGAACTTCGACTCCCTGGTGTTCCGCTACCGCAATCCCAAGCAGAAGGAATTCACCGGAGAATACACCGTGGAAAAGGATACGGCAAATCTCCGACGTTTCACCATACGGCCCAAGGAAAAACTGCTTCCCGGCTATGAGTACACGCTGAAGATCCCCCACCATGCTTTCAGGGATATAGGCGGCTTCTACTCGGACAGCACCGAGACCAAGGTGTCCCTGCCGACCGACGAGAAGCTGAGCGTCCTGAAGGCAAACCTCACCGGCGTCAACCGCAAGATCATAGTTGACCTGCTTGACGAGAAGCGCAGCAATGTGCTTCGGAGCTATGTCCTCGAGAAGGACGGCGTGCTGGAATTCCCCTACCTGAAGGAAGGCAAGTATTCCCTCAGGATCACCGACGACGGCAACCGCAACTCCATAGTCGATACCGGATCCATCCTGGAGCACAGGCAGCCGGAGGCGGTGCTGTACTTCAATTTCGGAGAGCAGGAATATATCGAAATCCCCGCCGGAGCCGAGCTGGAACAGGAAATCAACGTAAAAGAACTGTTTGACCAATGAGAAAGTTGCTGACAATCACTCTGTTGCTCTGCTGCTGCCAGTTCCTCAGGGCTCAGGAGGACTCCCTGATGTTCACTCCCGAATATCTGGACACCGTCGTCATCAGCCGTGTCTCGACGATCAACGACTATTCCATGGTCGGCGTCAACTACGGCGTGACTTTCTCCACGATGTACTTCAACCCGGACAAAATGGGCACGGCTTTCCGCTTCAACCCCGTCTATTTCTCCGTGATGTACACCCACTATGAGAAGATGTTCAACTACATCCCCTACTTCGGCATCACTCTGGGATTTTCATACTCCCATTCGGGCTGCACGTTCAACGACAACCCGGAGACCGGGTATCCCCTGGGCTACATAGACGGAGCGACCAATGTGTCTTACCAGACGGTGGAAATGCCTGCCATGATGCACTTCCACGTGGACAGCGCTCCCACCAAGATAATGGCAAACCTGGGCGGATACGTGGGATACCGCTTGTCCGTGGAACGCAGCGGAATGTTCCTGGATGAAGAATACACCAACAAGTTCCGCGACTACGAATACCGCTTCGACTACGGTCTGATGGGCGGTGCCGGCATCGGCTTTATGATAGATCCCATTGAACTGCACCTCAATGTCCTGGCGCGCTGGAGTCTCCAGTCGCTCTATGAGCCCGACTACTTCAATGAGACCTTCCATCCCAACAATACGTATTACTACCGCTACGCCAACCCGATCGACATTTCGGTCACCCTGGGCGTCTATTTCCAGCTCACCAAGCGTACCGGCAAGACAAACAAGCAACTTAAGCAGCAGGCAAGGGAGATTGTATATGGAAAGGCTACAGACTAAGCAAGTACGCGTCGGCGACAGCCTTGTCATCGGCGGAGGCGCCCCTATAGTGGTGCAGACAATGTGCAACACCCACACTTCGGATGTGGAGGCTACTGTCGCCCAGTGCCTTGAGCTCGCCGCTGCCGGAGCGCAGATGGTGCGCGTCACGGTTCCGGGCATGCAGGATGTGCCCGCATTGCGGGAAATCCGAAGACGGCTCGATGCAGAAGGCTGCAGGGTGCCGCTCGTGGCCGACATCCACTTCTCTTCCGACACGGCTATTGCCTGTGCGGAGGTGGTTGAGAAGGTGCGTATCAATCCCGGCAACTTCCATCCCGACCACGATGTGGCAAGGCGCAAGTTCGCCGATTTCCTGGAGGTCTGCAAGGTCCACGGCACAGCCGTCCGGGTCGGTCTCAACCACGGCTCGCTTGGCAAGTACATAACGGAGCTTTATGGCAACACTCCCCATGCTATGGCAAAGGCCGCGATGGAGTGGCTGGATATGTGCGTGGATGCGTCTTTCTTCAATGTCGTGGTCTCGCTCAAGGCTTCGAACACCGTGGTGATGGTGCAGGCCTACCGCGAACTGGTGAAGCTGATGAAGGAGAGCGGCCACGTCTTCCCTCTTCACCTTGGGGTGACCGAGGCCGGCAACGGAGATTCCGGACGCATCAAATCCTGCGTTGGAATTGCTTCCCTGCTGCGTGATGGCATAGGAGACACTATAAGGGTGTCGCTCACGGAATCTCCTGTCAATGAGCTGCCTGTGGCATCCTACCTTGCCGATTACTTCAGCCCCGGCGGTGTGGCTGAGCACGATGCTATGCTTGACGCCGCCATCCAGTGGGGGCCGGCCCTGCTGGACCGGGAGATCGATGAAATACCCGCTTCCGCCGGCCTGGATCCCTATCTTGTCGATGAAATCATGCAGGCGTCCCGCAGGCGCTTCTACAGGCCTGAGTACATTGCCTGTCCGGGATGCGGCCGCACTATGTACCGTCTGGAGGAGACTTTCGAAGAGGTGAAGCGCCGGACTTCGCATCTCAAGGGTATGGTCATTGCGGTGATGGGATGCATCGTGAATGGTCCCGGGGAGATGGCGGATGCGGACTGGGGCTACGTCGGCGAGGGCGGCGGCCGTGTGTCGATCTATCATAAAGGCGAGCCTGTGCTCCGCCACATCCCCGACAGCGAAGCAATCGACCGCCTCCTTCAGCTCATCGCTGATTCCGATTCCGATTCTTAAGCTGATCCCAATTCCCTTTATTATTGAGACGTTTCGTCAGAGGGTAAGGGGGTCAGAGCCCTTTTTACCAAGATTTATGGGCTCTGACCCCCTTACCCTCTGACGAAACCACCTTTTACTGAATCTATGGGCTCTGCCCCCCTTACCATCTGTCGAAACCACGCTACTCAACGTAGAGGAGAAGGCCCTTGAGGTATTCGCCCTCGGGGTGGTAGATGCTGACGGGGTGGTCGCCGCCCTGGCAGAGGCGGTCGATGATGCGGACGCTGCGGCCGGTCTGGGCAGCAGCGCTGAACACCAGCTCGGCAAAAGCGATCTTGTCCACCACCTGCGAGCAGCTGAAAGTGAACACCAGACCGCCTGGAGCGACTCTGGCGATGGCGGCGGCATTGAGCCGCTGGTATGCGCGGAGGGCATTCTTCAGCACTCCCCTGTGCTTGGCGAATGCCGGCGGATCCACAATCATAAGGTCGTATTTGCCCTCCGGCGCGGCATTCAGGAAATCGATGGCGTCGCAGCAATGGCCTTCATGGCGATCCGAGAGGCCGGTCAGGGCCACGTTCCGTTCCACAAGCGACATGGCCTTTGCGGAAGAATCCACGCTTTCCACCGATTTGGCACCGCCGTCAAGGGCATAGACGCTGAATCCTCCCGTGTAGCAGAAAAGATTGAGCACGGTGCGTCCTGCGGCGTATTTTCCCACCAGTTCGCGATTGTCGCGCTGGTCCAGGAAGAAACCGGTCTTCTGGCCTTCCGCCCAGTTGACTTCGAAGCGGTGGCCGTTCTCGGAGACGGTCAGGGAATTGACGTTGAAACCGGGAGCGCGGTAGAGATATCCATCCACGAGATCCAGGCCGGCCTTGAAAGGAGCGGTGCCTGAACTCTTGTCGTAAACCGCTTTCAGGCTGTCGCCGAACACCTCCTGCAGCGCTTCGCAGATGCGGTTTTTCGCCCTGAACATACCTACGCTGTGGGCCTGAAGCACGCAGACGCCGTCATACCAGTCGATGATGAGCCCGGGCAGGCCGTCGCCTTCTCCGTGGACCAGCCGGAAGCAGTTGGTCCCGGGAGACGGCAGGCCTATGGCTTTCCTTGCATCCCTTGCACGGGCAATGGCGTCCCGCCAGAATGCCGGAGACTGCGGATCCCCGGAAAAACTGAGCACACGCACGGCTATGGAGCCGATCTGGTAGTGCCCCGATGCGAGATAGCGGCCTTCGCAATCGTGGACGGCCACAAGATCTCCTTCCTGAGGGCTCCCCTGTATCTGCGCTATCGCGCCGGAGAACACCCAGGGGTGATAACGCAACAGGGACTCATCCCTGCCCCTTTTCAGTATTATTTTGATCATTTGATTTCTTCTTTCTGCGTCTGCGTTTCTTGGGCTTGGGATTAGGATTCTCCTGGGCCTTCTCATGGGCTATCCTGTCCTGGACGGGAAGCTGTTCTTCCGGGCTCAGGGGATTCTTTTCGGTCTCGAGAAGCTTAAGGTACATTTCCCTGCACACCCATGCGTCTGTGGCTGCATAGTTGCATTGCGAGGGACTGAGCTGAGGGGCTTCCCAGTTGGAAAGCTGCTGGGCCTTGGATATGCGGCATCCGAGGATATTGGCTGCCAGCTTCTTGACGCTTTTGTCCCGTATGCCCCATTCCCACGCGATCTTCTGCAGGTCCACGAAGCCGGCGGCCTCGAAACCGTGGATGCGCTGCAGGCCGCGCACGTCGTCGAACGATGCCGCACCGACCTTTATGATGTTCTTGCTGGCCAGGATGCTGCAAAGTGATTTCCTCAGGCCAAGCATCTGCAGGCGGAAAAGGTAGGCTTTCTTGGGGCCTGAAAGCTGCAGCAGGGCAACACCGTTGTTGTGCTGGCCGGGAGAAAATACGGGCCGGCTTTCAGTGTCGAAGCCCAGCACTTTTTGCCGTTTCAGGTAGAATATGGCCCGCTCATAGTCGAGGCCGGGTTTATCGATTACTTTGATTTCTCCGGGAAAGACGCCAAGCGGCAACTTGTCGATCTCCCCTGCTTCTATGGCTATTTTAAACATTGTCATTTGGAATCAGCAGGAACGGCGTCTCCGCCCCTGCAGGCCGCGCCGACACAGTGTAGCTTTTCAGTTGCGGAAGTGCGATGCGGTGGGTGAAGATGCTTAATTCGCGAAGCTTTTCATAGCACGAAGCCATGGTCAGGTCGGATGAACCGGCAAGCAGGAACACGGGGTTGATGTATTTGCCGTAGAGCATGGACTCCTCCTTGTTGAAGTCCCGTATGTCCTGGAGGTTCTTCTGCAGGACTTTCATATCCAGGCTCCAGTCGTCCACGAGAATCGCATCCAGTGCTTCTGTGCGCCCGGACTCTATGTAGCTGTCCAGGAAACTGCCGATAAGGTTGCCTGCATTTTTGTCGATTGCAGATTCGAAGAACCTGGCGCCCACGATGCCGTGCTCCTTTGCCTTTGCTTCGAAGATGGAACGGTAGATTCCTTTGTCTACATATGATGAATCGCAGAGTATGCCGATGTTGAAATACTTTTTCTCCCCGGAGAACACGGCATCCATCATGAGGCCCTGGGGGGAAATGACGGGCACCTTGCAGGATGTCAGGGTGAACAATGTGTCGATGTCGAACTTGCCATACTGAAGCAGCCATGGATCCGCCAGGATGATCATCTTGGCCGGGGTCTTGGCACAGTTGCCTTCCAAGTCATAGACGCTCACGCTGCATTTGGAAGACAGTGCGGCAAGGGACATCCGCACCGATGCTTCGCGAAGAGCATCTCCGCCATTCTCCTCCACATATTTGCCATAGGGAGCGCAGGCGGCATCGCACAGAAGGGAGAATGTCTCGCCCGCAAAGTCGGCCAGGTCGTCTGCGCGGCGCATTCCGCGCACGTTGTCGAACATGTCGCAATCCTTGAAATAGCGGCCCAGCAGCCAGCATGAGGCTCCGGAGCCGATTATTGCCACATCTCCCCCGGAGGGCAGGCGGCTGAAGGATGCCAGCAGCCTGTTCTCCTGCAGGTCGGCATTTTCGGCGATTGACTTGACGTAATCTATGGTGTCCCGCCCGGATGGCTCCTGACGAAGGCAGGAAACGCTGACAAGCAACAAGACTGATATGACGGAGAACAATTTGCCCATAATGATTCTTTTTAAGATTACAAAAATACAAAAAATCCATATCTTTGCATACTTTGAATTGGATTTACTTATGGAACACCACCATCATCACCATCACGGCGGGGAAAAGATAACCGCCGATCTCAAGAAAATTTACATCTGTGCCATCATACTCAATGCCCTGTTCGTAGCTTTTGAAGCATGGATGGGTTTCCACACTGATTCCCTTTCTCTCGTGTCCGACGCAGGCCACAAACTGGTGGATGTGTTTTCACTCGGCCTCACACTGCTGGCCTTCGTGCTTTCCACCAGCCGTCCCGGCCGGAAATTCACCTTCGGCTTCCGCAAGCTCACCGTCATAATTTCGCTGCTCAATGCTGTGTTTGTGGTCGTGGTGGCCGGCTCCATAATCTTCGAAAGCATCGAGAAAATGCTGGACGCCGCTTCCCTTTCCCCGGACGGAGAGGCCATCAGCATCACGGCCGCTGTCGGAATAGTGGTGAACGCACTTTCCGTGACCCTGCTTTCGCATAAGCGCAAGCACGACGTCAACACCCGCGGCGCCTTCATCCACATGCTCACCGACTGCCTGCTGTCGATTGGCGTGGTGATAGCCGGTTTCGTGATCAAGGCCACCGGATTCGTGCTGCTCGACCCTATCGTGAGCCTGTGTATCGCCGGATTCATACTTGCCAACATTCTGGGTGTGCTCGTGGAGAGCTTCAAGATGAGCATAGACGCCGTGCCTGAATCCATAGACCCTGCAAAGATCGAGGATTCCATGCTGAAAGTGGAAGGCGTAGAGAAAGTCAACCGTCTCCATATCTGGCCTGTCAGCACTACTGAGACGGCTTTGACCGCCGAAGTGCTTGTCTCCCCCGGGACGGACCGCGACGCCGCAGCCGACGCCCTCAAGGCAAAAATAAAAGAGGGCGGAATCGATGATTCCACCCTCGAACTCAGGCAATCCTGCTGATCATTCCATCACGAGAATCTCTTTCGTGCCGTCGGTGTAGGTGAGCAACACCTTGAACGACTGAGATGTGCTCATGTCTATAATGCTGCCGCTCAATGCGCCGTCGGCGTTGATAATGTATTCCCCGTCTTCGGAGAAGAAAGGAAGCGGAATCATCGGCAGCTCAAAGATGGTCTTGCCGTCGTCGGCTCCGGGCACCAGGGTGTAGGTGCCGGAACTTGATTCGCTTGTGGAGAGGCAGATCTTGTCGCCCAGACGGACGTCGCTGCGTACGGTGCAGGAAACGTCGTAGATGTAGTAGTAATCGTTCGCTTTGACATATATGCTCTTGTTCATTGCACCCAGGGTTTCGACGAACTTGCCGTCATACGAAAGGTGGTCGAAGCGGAACCAGCCGTTGTATTGCTGGGATGAGGAATTCGTTATCAGGCCGGCGTTGAGCAGGGTTGTCTCTCCCTTGTGGAAGGCGGAATAAGAGGCGTCTGAGCGGTAGATGCCGTAGTATTCATGTCCCTTGTGGGTGCCTGCCTTCAGGTACAGGGGCGCAATGTTGTCTTCCGGATAATCGCTGTCGGCAACAACGTATCGCTCAGGTTCCGCAGCGGCCACAGGCGTGGGTGTGACGGACTTGTCCGGCTCGAGGTTGATTACGGCGTCGATATCGGAGTCGAAGATTTCTGCCTTATACTCGTCTATCTCTTCCTGCGTGTAGCCATATTCCAGAAGATAGGAAAGGTCATCATAATAATATGGAGCAAAGTTGTCTACGGCAAAATAGGCGTTGCAGTCACCGCCCCATCCCCAGTTCACGTACAGCTTGTCGTCCTTGTCGTATCCGCATACGATGAACTGATGTCCGCCTCCGGCACTTGACCCGCCATAGATGACCGGGAGATCCTTGTCGATCTGGGCCTTTATGAGCGACACCCATTCGGCGTCGGAATAGTTGTCTTTGTAGACAATCGTGCTCTTCTTGTAATACATATACTTGTTCATCCCGGACACGAGGTCGCTGGTGAAGGCGGCTGTTCCAATGTTATAGCTGTACATTGATTTGAACATGATTCCGCAGTCGTACATGAGCCATGCCACCTGCCTCTCCCCTTCCGTCGGATTCTTTGTGCTCGAGTATATGTCGGTCTTCGGCATTATGCTCCATTTGTACTCATGGCCGAGTTCGTGGCCGCGAATGGGAATGTCAATGGAATTATAATCATCCACCGTGAATTCCATAGAATAGTCCGGCAGGGTCCCGTGGCCGCAGGGAGGCCATTCGTGGAAACGCATCACCATTGCAGCGGCGGTGGCCACGCAACCGGTCACGGCCCTTTCTTTTTCATATTTTGAGATGAACGGACAGTACCAGTTGTAGGGGTTCTCCTGGCTCCAGGTGGGAACGTCCAGAAGTTTTCCTCCCTCTTCTCCGGCGCGAAGAGGCGAATCCTTGCGGGACCACTCTCCGGCTACGGCACCTGTCTGGCGCAGGGGCAGGCTGCGGACAGTACCGACGGTCTTGCTCACCCTGCCGAGCCAGTAGAGCATATTCTCGGGAATGCGGTCGGCATCGATGTGGCCCGTGGCGGAATAACCCAGCACCGGCACGAGGCAGTCGTCTCCGGCTATGATTGCGAAACCGCCGCCTTCATTGTTGAAAATATAGTACGCAGGAGCGTCTGCCGACTGTGTGGACATCGTGGCGCGGGCATTGAAGACCTGCCTGGTCCTGGCCACGCTTGTGCCGAGCACGTCTGCGGCTTTCCTTGCAGCCCTGTTGCGGTCGACGGGAGCGGCGAGGCAGAGAGCACCGGCCAGCAGGGATAACACTAATATGCTGAATGATCTTTTCATAAGGCGTCTTCGTATAAAATGTAGCCACGTTCTCCTGCGCTGTCCTGCAGCCAGATCTTGTTGGATTCCCTCTTCACAAGGACCGCATTGGCAGTGGCGTCGTCCACGCCGGTCTCACCTATCGATGCGATGGTCAGCTGGCAGGAATCGCCGACATTCAGCCCGGAAGGATAAGTCACGAAAAGCGCAAATCCCTTTTCCAGATTCTGGATACGGAATTCGTTGGCGTTCGCAAGGAAATGGAGGGCATACTGGTCGACTCCCTTTTCATAAGCCCGCACTGCTACGGGGTTGCCGGAAGAAAGGTCGTAGATGCCGAACACGTCGTGCGTCAGAAAGCCGGATACGGCAGGAATGTATTCTATAGGATTGAGGCGCTTGACCTTTGCCCTTTCGGCGACAAGGCCGGTGTTGGCGGTCGTCTTTTCCATCTGAGAGCCATTGGAATCCTTGACCACGACCGTGAAGCCGCCTCCGAGCGTGCCGGCAGGCACCACGAAGTTGAATGTGGTCGGATCGGAGCCCAGGGCAACGCCTTCCCCGCAGTCGAGCGTAAGCTTTCTGTGCTCATCATCGGTGGCGGCCGTCATCACAAGAGCCGGCGCTTCCGTCCAGGACATATCCACGGTGCCTGTGCCCCAAAGGGCTTCGTTTGCTGCAGTGGTGATTTCGACGGAAGTAATAGTGGCGCTTCCGGTGAGCTTGAGCGACAGTATGCCGCAGAGGTTCTTGAATGAGAGTTTTTCAGTGGAGCTGACGGCAACCATGGGGTTCACGCCGTCGGCGAATCCGTCGGCCGCAAAGGCCTGCACGGCGGGAAGTGCGAGAGAAACGGCGCCTTGACCGAAGGATGCCATTTCATCTGCGGGATACAATGCATACCAGGGCGCAGCGCCCACGGCATTGCCGGTGAATTTCGCCTCACCTTTTCCGGCATCTTCAGAATTGATGGTATAAGTCTCGCCTCCGGGGCAGCTGCCGCTGAAAACCGTAATCTTGTCGGATGCGCTCCACAGGACCTTTGTCCCGTTCAGGCTGGTCTTTGTGTGGGCTCCGGATTCCTGTGATGCGGTGAACGTCATCTGGGGGACGTCCCTGCCTTGTTCTTTCGGAGCGCAGGAAAACAGCAGCAATGAAAATGCCGTAAATGCGCTCAGGGGATAAAATCTGGACATTAGTTTATGTTGGTTCAAAAAGTCCTGCAAGTTAGTCATTTTTTCTCTTTTTTCCGTATATTTGTCCTCATTAGACACGCATTTATGAAGAAGTTATTGATTTTCATTGCGCTTGGCATCAGCGCCCTGACGGTCTCCGCTCAGCCCCGGATCGCCCCCAAGATGCCTGACTACCAGTTCACTACTGTAAAGGCAAACCCCATCACCCCCGTCAAGAATCAGTTCCGCAGCGGCACCTGCTGGGCTTATTCCGCAATCGGTTTTTTCGAGTCCGAAGCTATCCGCCTCGGCAAGATTACCGATTCCCTCAAGTATCCCGACTTCTCGGAATTCTACGTGGTCAGCAATTCTTATTATGAGAGGGGCATCAAGTATGTGCGCCTGGACGGCAACCTCACCTTCGGCGCCGGCTCCGAAGCCGACGACGTGCTCGACATCATCCGCGACTACGGCATCGTGCCCCAGTCGGAGATGACGGGTATGAATTATGGCACTGAACTGCCTGTGCAGGCGGAACTTGACGCCGTGCTCGAAGCTTTCGTGAAGGTCATTGCCAAGAACCCCAACAAGACCCTCAGCACTGCCTGGACACGCGCATACAAGGCCATCATCGACGAGTATCTCGGCAAATGCCCTGAGTCCTTCGTGGTGGACGGAAAGGAATTCACTCCGAAGAGCTATCGCGATGCCCTGAAGATCAATCCTGCAGACTACGTTACCCTGACTAGTTATACCCATCATCCGTTCTACACCAAGTTCGCCATCGAGGTGTGCGACAACTGGCGCGGCGACCTTGCCTGGAACGTCCCCATCGATGAGCTGATGACCGTGCTGGACAACGCCATCAACAACGGCTACACCGCCGCATGGGGTGCAGACGTCAGCCATCCCGGCTTCACCAGGAACGGCCTCGCCATCAACCTCGACACCAAGGCTCCCGTGAGCTCCGGATCCGACCAGGAGCACTGGGTCGGCAAGGAAGAGGGCAAGCCCGCCCCTGTCATCGTGAAGGAGATCGAACCCACCCAGGAGAGCCGCCAGATTGATTTCGACAACAAGACCGTCACCGACGACCACGGCATGCAGATCTACGGCATAGCCAAAGATCAGGACGGCAAGAAATACTTCATGGTCAAGAACTCCTGGGGCGAGTCCGGCAAATACAAAGGTATCTGGTATGCCACCGAGTCCTTCGTCAAAGGCCAGACCCTCGACATAATGGTCCACAAGGACGCCATTCCCAGGGAGATCAAGGCCAAGCTCGGAATCAAATAGTCCCTGATTGATGAAGAAATTCATTCCCGACTGCATAACCTCGATGAATCTCTGCCTCGGAGTCATCGGGGTTGTGTTTGCTTTCAAGGGCCGTCCCGACATCGCGTTCATCCTGATGCTCGGCGCCGGCCTTGCAGATTTCCTGGACGGTTTCTCGGCACGCCTCCTCGGTGCGTATTCCGATCTCGGGAAGGAGCTGGACTCCCTCTCCGATCTGGTGTCCTTCGGGGTGCTCCCTGCCGTCATGCTCTACAATCTTTCCCGCACCTGCATGTTCGGCGAAAGCTGGGTGGCCTGGGTACCGCTCATACTTCTGAGCCTTGGCAGCGGCCTGCGCCTTGCCAAGTTCAACACCGATTCCAGGCAGATTTCCGGTTTCCTGGGGCTTCCGACTCCGGCATCCGCACTGCTCGCCGGCTCGCTCTGCTATTTCGTGGCCGCGGCTCCCGGCAGTTTCCTTGCCGAATGGTGTGCCGGTCCCGTGTTCATCCCCGTCCTTTCGCTTTGCCTTGCCGCCCTCATGGTCAGCGAAGTGCCCATGTTCTCGCTGAAGATCCACAGGGATGATCCTAAAATCCTGAAAAACAAAAGGATGGTCTTTGCAATCACGGTGATTGCGGCCATCCTTGTGTGTGTGTGCTTCAGGCTGGACTGGTCAGCTGCCGTGCTGATGAGCCTCTGCGCCTATGTGGTGAAAAACCTGATTTACGCTATTGCGGGGATTTAGTATACTGCTCCGCCATCTTCTTCATTTTCTCCATACGCTTTTCCGTCTTCGGATGGTCGGCGAACATGTGGGCGATAATCGAATTGTCACTGCCCTGTGATAGCGACATGAGCTTTTGCAGGGCATTGTACATACTGTAGGGGCTCTTGCCGCGCTCCACAGCAAATGCACATCCGTGCTCGTCGGCCTTGTATTCCTGGGCCTGGGAGAACTGGGCGCTGATCAGGGCCTCGCCCACGTCGCCGAGCAGGTAGGAAGCCATAGCGCCGTAGTTGCCGGCGGATGCCACCACATCACGGGCTGCGGAAGCGAGGTAGGCGTTCTTGATCGCACGCTTTGTGTCCTGATGGCGTACGTGGCCGATTTCGTGACCTATGATTGCTGTCAGTTCTTCGTCGTCCATGACGTCCATAAGGCCGGAATAGACGCGGATGGAGCCGTCGCCGCAGGCGAAGGCGTTGATGTCGGAAGTCTTGTAGACTTTGTAGTTGATGGGAATGCCGTCGATCTCGTTGATTCCGGACATGACTCTGGCAAGGCGCTTGGCATATGCGCCGTTGTCGATCACGTTCTGCTGGTCAAGCGATACGATGGTCTGGCGGCTGAGGGCAGCGATCTGTTCATCGTTGATGCTTGCGGCGGTCATGACCTTGCCGGCGGCATTGGCCAGGCCTTCGGCATTCCAGTTGACGCTCGAAAGGACCGAGCAGCTGCACAACGACATGGCGGTGGCAGCGATAATGAGCAGTTTCTTCATATTGGATATCATATACAGTTTATCATTTCACGGGCAACGGCAAGGGAGGCTCCCCTGCCGCCGAGGGTTTCACGGATTTGCGCGTAATCTTTAATCATCGCCTCCCTGTAGTCAGAATCGTCCAGAAGCCTCCGGAGTTCAGTCTCCACGGCATCCGGGGTGAAGCCGTCCTGGATCAGTTCCCGGAACGCCTCCCGGCCAAGGCAGAGATTCCCGAGCGAAATGTACTTCACATGGTCCAGCACGCGGAAAACCTTTCTGGCGATGAAGTAGGTTGTCTTGCCGGCGCTCCAGCAGACAAGCTGTGGCGTGCCGATGAGGGCCGCCTCCAGCGATGCCGTGCCGGAGTTGATCACGGCCGCGTCGGCAAACTTCACTATGTCGTAGGTGCGGTCGAAAAGTAGCTCAACATTGCTCCTCCCGCCGATATACTCTTCATAATCCCCGGGGCTTCGCGACGGAGCGCCGGCCACCAGCACTTTCATCCCTATCCTGTCGGCCACTTCCATGCACACGGGCATGGTCCTGGATATCTCCGCTTTGCGGGATCCGGGCAGAACGGCGATGTAGCGGTCTTCGCAGGGCCTGGTGAACTGATGCCCGTCTATGGCGTCCACAAGGGGGTTGCCTTTGTAGATAAATGGCACTCCGTGTTTCTGGAAATAAGGCACTTCGAAGGGAAAGACTATGAAGAGGCGGTCCACCCATGCCTTGAGTTTCCGGTTGCGGCCGGCTCTGGATGCCCAGGTCTTGGGCGCGATATAGTAGAACACCCGGATCCCGTGCCTGTGGCAGTATTCCGCAACCCTGAGGTTGAATCCCGGATAGTCGATGGGGATCACTACATCCGGCTTCCACTCTGCAATGTCTCTCTTGCAGAGGCGGAGCTTGCCAAGTATTGAAAAACCCTTGCGGAGCACATCCGTGACACCCATCACGGCACCGTCGCGGTAGTGGACCACGGGGGCCTGCCCGCCGCAGGCAGCGGCCATCAGGTCCCCTCCCCAATAGCGGAAGCAGGCATCAGGATCCGCGGCCTGCAATCCCTTGATAAGATTGCTGCCGTGCAGGTCTCCGGAAGCCTCTCCTGCTATCAGATAATATCGCATAGGCGTTTCAGTTCCGCATTGTCGGTGTGGTCGATATTCAGAGGGGTCACGACTATGTAGCCCTGTTCCATAAGCACATGGTCAGCCAGCTCGCCCTTGCCCTTTTCGTCATCCACGAAATCGCCGGCCATGACGACCAGTTCTTCGTCGGGATGTTTGTTCTCGACATACTCGACATCGCTCCTGGAGGGCGCATGGCCGCGTTCGAAAAGGAATTCGGGACCATAGGGCAGGTATTCGTGCTCCCAGTGCGCCATGCCCATGCGGGTGGCGCGGACTCCGATTATCTGCGATGCCGGAATTGCCGGGAAATTGATGTTGTAGATGCTTCCCGGGCGGGGATTGAAGTTACTGATGAGCTTGGTGAGTATCCCGGGAAGGAGTTGCTCGATTGCGGAGAAATCGGCGTCGGAGCGGAAGTCGTCCAGACTCACGGCTATTGCGGGAATGCCGTTCAGGGCCGCTTCCATGGCAGCACCGACTGTGCCGGAATACAGTGCCGCAGTGGCTGCGTTGCTTCCGTGGTTTATTCCGCTCAGCACCAGATCCGGCTTCTCAGGATACATCACATTGTCCAGACCGAATTTGACGCAGCTCGAAGGAGTGCCGTCCAGATACCACCAGTCTTCTCCGGGAAGAGTGTAAACCTTCCTTGCGGCAATAGGCTTGTAGCCCATGGACACGGCCATGGACATGCCGCTCTGGACAGTTTTGGGCGCGACAACAAGTATTTGTCCGAACTGACGGGCAACGCGTGCCAGAGCTTCGATGCCCCTGGATTCGTAGCCGTCGTCGTTTGTGATCAGAATCCTCATCTTTTTTCTGCAAATATAATTGAAATTACGTAAATTTTTGATAAATTTGCGCCGCCTTTTAAGGAATTATTATTGTTTAACTTTTATAAAGACAAAAATGGTAAAACTTGGTATTAACGGATTCGGCCGCATCGGCCGTATGGTTTTCCGTGCAGCAGTTGAGAATTTCCCCAATGACATCGAGATCGTGGGTATCAACGATCTTCTCGAGCCTGACTATCTCGCCTACATGCTCAAGTACGATTCAGTACACGGCGCATTCCAGGGTGATATCGCAGTCGAGGGCAACTATCTGATCGTGGGCGGCAAGAAGATTCGTCTGACCGCCGAAATGGATCCCGCCAACCTTAAGTGGGACGAGGTCGGAGCTGAGGTCGTTGTGGAGTCCACCGGTCTTTTCCTGACCGATGAGAAGGCTCGCAAGCACATCGAGGCCGGTGCCAAGAAGGTGATCATGTCCGCTCCTTCCAAGGATGCGACCCCCATGTTCGTCTATGGTGTCAACCATGAGACCTACGCTGGCCAGGACATCATCTCCAACGCTTCCTGCACCACCAACTGCCTTGCCCCCCTCACCAAGGTGCTCAACGACAAGTTCGGCGTTGTCCGTGGCCTCATGACCACCGTCCACGCTGCTACCGCAACCCAGAAGACCGTTGACGGTCCTTCCAAGAAGGACTGGAGAGGCGGCCGCGGCATCCTCGAGAACATCATCCCCAGCTCCACCGGCGCTGCCAAGGCTGTCGGCAAGGTTCTCCCCGAGCTCAACGGTAAACTCACCGGCATGAGCCTCCGCGTCCCCACTTCCGACGTCAGCTTCGTCGACCTCACCGTCGAGCTCGCAAAGCCCGCTTCCTATGAGGAGATCTGCGCTGCCATGAAGGCCGCCTCCGAAGGAGAACTCAAGGGTGTCCTCGGCTACACCTCCGACGCCGTCGTCGCTACCGACTTCCGCAACGATCCCCGCACTTCCATCTTCGATGAGAAGGCCGGTATCCAGCTCGATCCCACTTTCGTGAAGGTCTGCGCCTGGTACGACAACGAATGGGGCTACAGCAACAAGGTCCTCGAAATGGCAAAGGTTATCACGAAGTAATCCTCTACCATTTGTTTTATCGGGCGGGAATCAGCGATGATCCCCGCCCCTTTTTTATGTAAAAAAAGATTTACACTTTAAAAAAGACTGTCCGGATTCTTTAGGAAGTGGCCGCATCCTTTAAAAATCGTATAAAAAGATTGCTGATTTTTTCGGTTCCTTGGACTTCATGTTTTTGCCGTCCATATTTGCAGCATGAAAAACCTGAAGTTCATAGGGCTGTGCAGCACCCTTGCCATTGCTGCGGCTGCCTGTGGCACCCACAAAAAAATTGAGCAGATAAGAGCCGGCGAAATGCAGGCACGTCTTGCTCTCCCGTCTGATTCCAGCCTGCCTACACGCGAAATCAAGATTCCGGAGAAGACCCGCGACACTCTCCAGATCGTGGACTTCGAAGGACATGAGATGCTGATAATGAACGCCATCCGGGATGAGGACGGAGAAATGGTCGCAACGGAGCGCCTGGAGGCGGCTGTCGTGACTGCCCGCTTCCGTAACGTGGCCGAGCGGCGGGGCCGGGTGGACCTGGAGTTCCAGGTCATTGTGCCCAGGGACATGCAGGACAGCCGCTGGCAGCTGCGCCTTGACCCGGATATGTATATACTCGGCGATTCGCTTCGTCTGGATCCAGTGATCATCACCGGACGCGACTACCGCAAGGCCCAGCTGAGGGGCTACGAACAATACCGGCGCTTCCTCAATTCAATCATAACCGACACCACCCGTTTCATCAACCTCGGAGCCCTTGAAATATTCCTCGAGCGCAATATCCCCGAGGTGTATGCATTTCGTAACGACACCACCTACGTTTCTGACGAGCAGTTTGCGTCGGCCTACGGCGTGACGGAACGGCAGGCAGTAGAGCATTACACGTGGCAGCTTTGGAAACGCTGGAACAGGCGCCGCGCCGGCCGGAAGGAACTGATGTACCACCGTTTCGTCAAGGCGCCTATCATCACCGAAGGAATAAGGCTCGACACCGTGCTGCAGAATGCGGACGGCGACTTCATCTACAACTATGTCCAGACGATCAACACTCGTCCCAAGCTTCGACGGGTTGAAATCGTGCTCTCAGGCGATATCAAAGAGCAGGGCAGGCGCATTTATACCATTCCCCGCAGCGAGCCGCTGACATTCTACATATCTTCGATTTCCGGCCTTGCCGACGGAAGCGAACGCTATCTCAAGAAAATTATCGAGAGGAAGGTGGAAGCGAACACGGCATGCTACATAGAATTCCCGCAGGGCAAGGCGAACATCGATCCCTTGCTGGGCAACAATCCGGGCGAAATCGGCCGCATAAAAGGCAATTTCCGCGAGCTGCTGGTCAACGAAACATTCGAGCTCGATTCCATCTGCGTCGAAGCCTTTGCGTCGCCTGAGGGCCAGAAAAAGAGTAACGAAGCCCTGTCGGAGAGGCGCGCAAAGGCGGCGTCCGAATATTTTGCCCGATATGCGTCACATTTGAGAGACTCCCTCTCCAGGGAAGCCGGAGTGGTACTCTCCCTTGGAGACGAGGCGGTGGAAATTCAGAAACCAACCGAGATTTCATTCAAGAGCCGCAGCGGCGGGGAGAACTGGCAGATGCTCGATTTCCTTGTGGAGAGCGATGAGGGATTGAAAGATGCTGCGAAGAAAGAATACGCCCGCATAGCCGGTCTCAACCTCGACCCCGACCTGCGGGAAAAGCAGCTTTCCCGCACTCCCCACTACCGCTACCTGCGTGAAAAGCTATATCCCCGCCTGAGAATTGTCAAATTCAATTTCTTCCTGCACCGCAAGGGCATGGTCAAGGACACCATCCACACCACGGAACTGGATACTGTCTATATGCGTGGCGTACAGTGCCTTCGCGACCACGATTATGAGGAAGCCCTGAAGCTTCTGCAGCCCTACAAAGACTTCAACACGGCAGTCGCATATGTGGCCCTCGACCGCAACTCGTCCGCCATGGAGATACTCCGCGGACTCGAGACCACGGGAGCTGTCAACTACCTTCTGGCTATCCTGTACTCCCGCGAGGGCGACGAAAAGAATGCCGTGCAATGCTATATCCACGCCTGTGCCCAGGAGCCTTCCTACGTCCACCGAGGCAATCTCGATCCGGAAATCAGCGCCCTGATACGCAAATACGATTTGAATAAGGAACAATGACGGATAATCGCAAGTATTTCGTATCTTTGCACCCGTTATGAAAGATATTCGATTCGTCACTCCCGATGAGGCCGTGAGCCACATCCCGTCCCACTGCCATATCCACCTCAGCAGCGTTGCAAGTGTTCCCCACTGTCTTATCCAGGCCCTCGTCAGGAGGGCTGACGCAGGGGACGTGACGGACCTGCACTTCCACCATTTCCACACCGAGGGCCCGGCTCCATACAGCGAGCCCAAGTATGAGGGCATTTTCTTCGAGCAGGGCTTCTTCGTGGGCCCCAACGTGCGTGCCAACGTCAATGCGGGCTATGCCGACTACACGCCCGTGCATCTGGGCGAGACTCCCCGCCTCTACAAGAGCGGAGCCATCAAGCTGGGGGCCGCCCTGGTGAATGTCTCCCTGCCCGACGCCGAAGGGCGCGTGTCGCTCGGCACTTCCGTGGACTGCTCCGTTGCGGCCATCCAGACTGCCGACCTTGTCATAGGCGTGGTCAATCCCAACGTACCTTTCGCCTACGGCGACCTGATACCGCTTGAGTCTTTCGATTATCTGGTGCAGGACGACGCCCCGCTGGTGACAGCGAACTTTGCCGAACCGACTCCCACCGAGATGCAGATAGGCCGTAACTGCGCCGCCCTCGTGGAAGACGGAGACTGCCTCCAGATGGGCATCGGAGCGCTTCCCAACGCCCTAGCTTCCCAGCTTGGCGGCCACAAGAACCTTGGTCTCCACACGGAAATGTTCGCCGACGGCCTGCTGCGCCTTATAAAGAAGGGCGTAATCAACGGCTCCTGCAAGCAGATCGACAACGGCAAGGTCGTCGCCTCCTTCCTGCTCGGCTCCCAGGAGGTCTATTCATTCATAGACCACAACCCCGACGTGCTGATGCGTGACATCACCTACACCAACGATCCCTGGGTGATCTCCCGCAACCACAAGATGAAGGCCATCAACAGCGCCACTGAAGTGGACCTGACCGGCCAGATCAGCGCCGACAGCATAGGTATGCGCATCTTCAGCGGCACCGGCGGGCAGGTGGAGTTCGTCCGCGGCGCATCGATGTCTGAAGGCGGCAAGAGCATCACGGCATTCGCCTCCCGCACCAACAAGGGCAAGAACAAGATAGTCAGCACGATCAACCCCGGAGGCGGCATTGTGACTCCGCGCGCAGACGCCCACTGGATCGTCACGGAATACGGCGCGGTGGACCTCTACGGCCGCAGCCTCCAGGAGCGTGCCAGGCTGCTGATCAGCATCGCGCATCCGGACGACCGCGAAATGCTGGAGCGCGAAGCATTCGAGCGCTTCGGCCCGCACTTCCTGAAAGTGGTGTAGCGATCAGCTAGTAGATATAGATTTTCTGGCCGATGGAAAGTCGGTCGGAACGCAGGTGGTTCCAGTTCATCAACTGCTTTACACTCACGTGGTAGCGGCGCGCTATATGGCTGAGTGTATCCCCGCTCCTGACGGTGTGGCATACCCTGGCGCCGGCTGACTTCCCTTCCGAAATATCCTTGATCACCTGTTCCGAAAGGTATTTGGCGGCATTGTGGAGATATAGTGAATCCTGGTCGGCTGCCAGCCAGGCAGCACTGTAGTCATAGGGAATCGTGACGGGGCATTTGCCCCCTGCACCGGGGACTATGTCGTTGTAGTATTCTGGATTGAGGTATTGCAGTTCCTCCAGCGGCACGCCAACCACTTCCTGGATCTGCCGGAAATGGAGGTTGCGGTGCACTTCAAATGTGTCTGTCTGCCCTGGCAGCCCCACTTCGTCCGGCGTCAGGCCATAGTCGCCGCTCCATGCAAAGGCATACATGACGCCCACAAAGGCAGGCATATAGCCCCTGGTCTCTCTTGGAAGATAGGGATAGACCGACCAGAAATCCCGCTTGCCCCCGGCCCTGCGTATTGCCTTGTTGACGTTTCCTGCCCCGCAGTTGTAGGCGCTGACCGCAAGCGGCCAGTCGCCAAGCATCGAATAGAGGCTCTTGAGATAGCGAGCTGCCGCTTCCGTAGATTTCTCAACATCCATCCGTTCATCTACGAAGGAATCGATCCTGAGGTCGTAGGCGCGTGCCGTCCTGTACATAAACTGCCATATGCCCTTGGCCCCGGCCCGGGAGGTTGCAGTCGGCTTGAGCATAGACTCGACCACGGCAAGGTATTTCAATTCCAGCGGCAGTCCGTGCTTGCGGAAGACTTCCTCGAAAATGGGGAAATAGTAAGTGCTGAGTCCCATTGCCTGGCGCATCGCTTTGCCCCGCTTCTCGGCATAATGGACCATATAGTTCTTGGTCACCTCGTTGAAAGGCAGGGTGAAATAGGGATTCATGGAGGCCAGACGCGACATCATCTCCTTGTCGCTGACCGATGAGGTGAGGCGCACCGTGTCAAGGTCGAAGACAGGATTGTCGCCGTCCCGGTTGAAATTGCTTTTGTACCAGATAGTCAGCAGGCTGTCGGTCACTTCCGGAGTGTAGTCCATTGGGCGCGCTGCGGAAGCTGGGACATCGTTTCCCTCTTCCAGCGCCTCGGCAATATCGGGAGTGGCTGTCACAGCGGCCCTGAGGCTGTCCACAAGCGCTTTAAGTGAATCCACCTGACGCCGCAGCGCGGCATTCTCCCTGTCCTTCTGTTTCCCGTCCCGCTGAGGCCGGTTCTGTGCCGGGGCTGCGCCAGGCACAAGCATCAGCATCATCAGGACAAGGGACAGGAAGCGTTTCATTTGTCAGAACTTGAATCCCACACTGACTCCGAATGCAGGCGAAGGGTTGAAGGCAAGCTGGGTCTCGGGCATGATGACTGCGGGGCGTACGTCCATAGCCATATCGTCCGCTATTTCAAAGTCATGCATATACGAAAACACATTGGCGTCGATGACCTGAAGCAGGTACACAAGCCCGATGGCAAGGATGGAATAGTCCCTGTAACGACGGAAGACATCCCTGTAGTAGAGGGCCTGCTCCGAAGTGATGGGGCCGGTGTATGGCACTTCCTTGTTGGTCGCCTCCTTGTAGATGCGGCGGTAGCGCTGGTAATTGATGTTGTTGGTGTCGTAGAAATAGTAAGCGGTGGCAAGGCCGCCTATATATATTGGAATCTTCCAGAATTCACCGTTGTAGGCCTGGCCCAGCCCGGGCAGCAGCGCAGAGTAGAGGGTGGCCCGGCCCGGAAGAGGATATTTATCTGATTTATAGCTGATCACACCATCCAGAAGGGTGCCCCAGTAGGCCACTCCGGCCCCGATGAAACAGTACTTTGCTATATCGTGCTTGCCCTGTGTGTTGAAGTAGATGCCGGCTCCGAGAGGGGCGAATATGCCGGTGTACACGATGGGGAGCTTCCAGTACTGCTTGTTGTAAATCTGCTCCCCGCCTATCACCAGCGCCGAACCGGCGAACATCGTGCCTATCTTGATTTCCTGCTTGTGCCCGAGCCCGGCAAAGTATTCCTTGAACGAGAAAAGCACGTCCACGGAATCCTTGGGGCTTGCCTTGTCGTCGTTGTATTGCTGCTGGAACGCCTCCGAACGGAATTGTGCGGAGGCCCCCAGGGCTGCAAAGAGCAGGATGATGGTGATAACTGTCCTCTTCATCAGATGCCGGCTTCTTCAAGGGCTCGTAGGAATGCGTCGACTTCGTTGTCGGAAGCGAAGCGTATGGTCATCGAGCCCTTGCCGGAAGCATTTCTTTTCAGGGATATGTCCTGTGCAAAAAATTTGCCGACCCGGGACAGGAGGCGGTTATAGTGCTCCGGAAGGGGCTCTTCCGGCTTTTTGACAGGTACTTTCGGCACTTCTCCGGACTTGCACCTGCGCACCAGGTCTTCAAGCTCGCGGACGGAAAGCCTCTGGGTGATGACCATATCGCACAGGCGTACCTGCAGCACTGGATCTTCTATTCCGAGGAGAGCCTTTGCGTGACCTGGAGAAATCAGGCCGACTTTCAGGTCGTGCTGCACTTTAACGGGGAGCTTCAGCAGGCGCAGGGCGTTGGTCACCGTGGCGCGCTTCTTCCCCACCCTGTCGGCCATCTGCTCCTGGGTCAGGGAACACTCGTCGATGAGGCGCTGGAAACTCAGGGCTACTTCGATGGGATCGAGATCCTGGCGCTGGATGTTTTCTACTATGGCCATCTCGAGCATACCCTGGTCGGAGGCTTCACGCACGTAGGCTGGGATCATGGTCATGCCGGCCAGGCGGCAGGCCCTGAAACGGCGCTCGCCGCTGATAATCTGGTAGTTGCCGGATGCGATGCGGCGCACGGTGATGGGCTGGATAAGGCCTAGTGCACGGATGGACGCCGCAAGTTCATCCAGGGCATCCGGGTCGAAATTGGACCGGGGCTGGAAAGGATTGGCCTCGATCTGGTCCATTGGAATGCGGAGTATGTCGGCCTCGGAAACGGGGCGCGCGCCTGCAATCTCTTTATTGATGTAACCTACAGGCTTGCGGAACTGGTCCGCTGTGGGTACGGAACCCATCAGGGCTTCGAGTCCGCGGCCCAGGCCTCTTTGTTTGTTGCTCATACTTCTTTTGCTTTGTCGCCGTTGCGCTCGAGCAGCTCGGACGCAAGGTTCAGATAGTTGGATGAGCCGGTGCAGGAAATCTCATAAAGCAGCACGGGCTTTCCGTGGGAAGGCGCCTCGCTGAGACGTATGTTGCGCTGTATCACGGTTTTGAACACGAGGTCCTTGAAGTGCTCGCGAAGCTCGGCAAGCACCTGCTGGTGGACTTTTGTGCGGCCGTCGAACATGGTCACGACGAAACCTTCGATGGTGAGCGCGGGATTGAGTCCGTTCTGGATGATGCGTATGGTCTGCAGCAGCTTGCCGAGACCTTCGAGGGCGAAAAACTCGGGCTGCACCGGGATGATGACGGAATCGGCGGCGGTCAGGGTGTTCACGGTGATGATGCCGAGCGAGGGGGAACAATCGATGATGATGTAGTCATAGGCGTCCCGGATCGGGGCTATGGCCTTGCGAAGCTTGGATTCGCGGTCCTCCTCGTTGATCATTTCTATTTCGATACCCACCAGGTTGATGTGGGACGGTATCATATGAAGTCCGGCCATCTCCGTCTGGATCAGTGCGTCCTCGACGGAAATACTGCCTTCCATAAGCTCGTACAGGCTTCTGTGCCGGTCATCGTCCGGGGAAAAATTCAGTCCGGAGGTGGTGTTGGCCTGGGGGTCGGCGTCGATGATCAGCACTTTCTTCTCCAAAGCGGCAAGGGATGCGGCGAGGTTGATGGCCGTGGTGGTCTTGCCTACGCCTCCCTTCTGGTTCGCTATAGCTATTACTTTACCCATAATATGCAAAAATACGAAATAATTCTTACTTTTGCACTATGGACGAAATTAAAACTGAGTGGTTCTTCATTGTCAACCCGCGTGCCGGTTCCGGCAAGACCATGTCGCTCTGGGTTCCCGCCGAGCAAAAACTTCAAAAACTCGGTATTTCTTTCGTGACTGCCATGACCGACCACAAGCGTCACGCCACCGAACTGGCGATGGAGGCGGCCGGGCAGGGGTACAGGCGTATTATCGCCGTGGGCGGTGACGGTTCCCTGCACGAGACCCTGTCGGGAATCGCCCGCTACTGCGATGAAAACGGCACCGACCCTTCGGAATTCACCCTCGGGGTGATGCCCATCGGCTCCGGCAACGACTGGATCAAATCCCTCGGGCTTCCCAACGACCTCGACTATATGATTTCGCTGGTGGAAAATGGTTCCACCGGTCAAATGGACCTCGTGCGGGTGCTCAGTTCCGGCGGCAAGGTGTCGTATATGGCCAATGTGGGCGGCACCGGCTTCGACTCCCACGTATGCAGCCGAGTCAACCTTCAGAAAGAAAGCGGAAAGAGGGGCAAGCTGATTTATCTTGACGGCCTTCGCTACACGATCACCCATCTCTCCCCCATCAACCTGAAAGTCGTGGCTGACGACCAGCCGGTTTTCGAAGGCGCCTGCTACTCCGTCGCCCTTGGCAACGGCCGCTACAGCGGCTCCGGAATGAGGCAGGTTCCCAAGGCCGAAATAGACGATGGAATACTTGATTACATGATTGTACCTAAAGTAAAACTTAAGACAATCGTGAAAGAGATTCCACGGCTCTTCAACGGTAGCATCGACGAGTCCGGAGCAGTCATTTCAGGCAAATGCCGGAGCCTTCGCATCATGCCGCTCGACGAAGCCTCTGCCGACATTATCGAGCTGGACGGGGAAATCGAAGGCACCCTTCCTCTCTCCATAGATATGGACGGCAGGAAAATCCATATTCTCAAAGGCTGAGCTGATACTGAAGCTTTACTTCAAGTTTAGATGCTTTTTCCTCTGTGTTCCAAGGATATTCAATATATGATACCCTTAGGTCAAACCGGTGTTTCCGGGATGGTTTCCATGCCCCGGCAAGCGATATTGCCTGACCTCTTCCGTAGTAGGCCGGAACATTGAAACTGCCCGGCGCATCCCTCTCATAGACATAGATCCTGTCTTCCCATTCATCGACGCAAAACAACGTCCACCTGAGCCAGAAGCGGATTTTTTCCCTGTTCAGTCCGGCCTCGGTGTTAAAGAGCCAGGACACCGCCTTTCCGCGCACGACATCCAGCCTCGATGCCGCTTCAAACGGCGCCAGTACCGCCTTCAATTCTCCCCTGCCCTCCAGCCGCCAGCCATCTTTCCTTCGCGCGGCGAGCCGAATCCCCGGCGTGAGGGTGAACTTCCATATGCTTATGTCACGGGCATACTTTGCAAAGGTCCTGAACTGCTGCGGGCTCCAATAGACGAGCGCCTCATAGTCCCTTCCTCCCGCTCCTGCCGCTACTTCTGTCAAACCGCCCTTGAAACGCAGCAGGGCGGCGATCTTGGATCCATATTTCGGCACCCAGTACACTCCGGCCACTGCGGCCGGTCCGCCGTTCCAGGCGCATTCCCCGAAGACCACGCCGCCTGGAAAGCCCCATTTGAAATCGGCTCCGACGGCCTTCCCGGACAGGGTCAGCCCTGCCGTGAACCGCTTGCCGGTATATGCAAGCGCGCCCATCCCGATATTGTCGGGAAATGAATACGCCGCCCCCGCCGTCCAGCGGCCGAATTCGAAATCCACGGCCGCTCCGCAGTGCCCTGGGCTGAATGAATTGGTGGCTGAAAACCCCGTCCCGTTGCGCTTCAGGGCCCCGGTCCCGCTCCAGGGAGACATACTGAACCCGCTCCACTCCGTCAGCCCCTGCCCGAAACGGGCATTGAAATGCCCCAGAATGAGTTTGCCCAGGTGTTTTTTGCCGTATAGAGCAGCGCTGAGCGTGCCG